>Ga0207984_1000406_pt1 | contig 26596 bp, 17 predicted proteins | sample ETNtaG_30_FD_185760 | JGI IMG/M metagenome (GOLD analysis project Ga0207984, IMG submission 185760) | Marine microbial and viral communities from oxygen minimum zone, Eastern Pacific Ocean - ETNP201306PF43B (SPAdes) (version 2) | ecosystem: Environmental > Aquatic > Marine > Oceanic ...
ACCAGGCTCGGTCACTTAACAGCGGGGAGCGGATGCTGCATCAGCTCTGGCACGTGGTCGGCGAAGTGACTGAGATGGGTTCAGGCTTCGATGTAGTCCAGACCGGCGAAAAGATGCGATTGCGGACCCTCAATGGCCTGCAGTTGAAGAGCGAAGTGGATGAGCATCTCAGCGGGAACTGGTCCCACTACCCGCATGCGGAGCCCAGGGTCACACGACTTTCAGTCATCCATCGTGCGTCGACGAACATCAGGCAGAAGGACCTGCGAGAGATCCCCATGTTGCTCCACTTCAGCTCAGCCGAAGACCAACGAGCGGCGAGCATTGAGAAAGCAGACGATCAGCCCGGGAGCTATCGCGTGAGAGCTTTCGACCGCGAGATTGAAGTTCACATTGGTCAGGATGAAGTAGTGGTAGCCATGGAAGAGCGGGAACTGAGACTTCGCCAGGCACGGGCAGCCAGTTGGGAGCAGCCGGAAGAAACGCTGTGGAAGCGTCGCCTTCCGAAGAAACGGCATCGCTGGTCCTCAGGTGAGATGGTTGCCTCGACCACAAGTACAGAGCCCCTGAAACCGATCTGGACTCACACCTTTCGTCCGCCGGAAGTTCTGGTAAGCAGAAACGGCCGTCAGCCTGCTTTCACCATCAAGACGGATACGCCGCCACTTGCTCACAATGTCTTCCGCAGCGATGAGAAGCCGCAACAGCTCGAAGCCGTGTTCGACGGCGTTCACAAGACCGTCGAAGGCAGTGTGCAATGGGGCGATGACCAGGTTGTCACTCTTACGATCAGTTTCGGCCAGAAGCTGCCGGTCGACCGTGTCGTCCTGCGTCAATGGTTCGGGGCGCGGTCAAGCAAAGGCAAGACGTTCATGCTTTCGAAAGCGGGCCTGTGGGCGAGCACGGCAGGGAAAGAGCAGAAGCTCGGCGAGATAGCAGACAGCAAGGACCGGAAAAGCTGGGGAAGTCCCATTCCGTATACGTTCGGCCCTTTGAACGCCGAAGTTGATGCGCTCCGCCTGGAGCTCACGCCCAGGAAAGGCTCCGGAAATTACGTCGCAGAGATTGAAGTCTGGGCCACGACTGATCGCCTGCCGGCAAATTATCCCGTTTCAAAAGAGCCCGTGCGAGACCTCACACTGGCAGACCTGGACAATGATGGCACAGAAGAGGCCATCGTGTGTGCAGATGACACTGTTCACGTCTTCCGGCTCGATGGTTCGGTTCTTTGGAAGTGGGATGGCGGAGACCTGCTGGACGTTCTTGCCTCCGCGGATCTTGACGGGGACGGAAAGCCTGAGGTCCTGACCGGTGGCAAAGGCCGGAAGGTCCACTGCATCGATGCATCAGGCAAGGAGCGATGGTCTTTCGATGTTCCTCGCTACAAGCGTCCCGGCAACGTCAAGGTCCTCTTCACGACCGATCTCGAAAGCGATGGGAAGAAGGAGGTCATCGCCGGCTGCGACAACTGGCGTTTCTACTGTCTGAACGCCGACGGCACCGAGCGTTGGTTTTACGAAAGCGTGCACCGCTCGACTTCCGGCATGGCAGCGGATCTTGACGGCGATGGCAAACAGGAAGTTGCACTTGGCACCGAATACTACTGGTGGCACCTGGCGAACTGGAAAGGAGAACGCGTTTGGTCCTACAGCACGAGAACCGGCCCCCGAGCCAACTGCCTGGCCTCAGCAGATCTGGACGGAGACGAAAAACAGGAAGTTATCTTTGGTGGAGCTGACGGTAACCTGCATGTGCTGTCCGGCGAGCCAGACTCACGAAGCCGGGGGAAGCTGCTCTGGCAGACGAATCTTGGCGACGAAGTTCGGGGCATGCAATGCCTCGATATTGATGGTGACGGCCGCCAGGAGATCCTCGCAGCTTCCGACAGTTTTTACGTTTTCTGCGTCAACGGAGACGGCAGCATTCGATGGCGAAAGGAAGTCGGTGACGCGGCTCTGTGTCTGGATGTCCTGGCCGATGAAGGGAAGTCAAGAGTTGCGGTCGGATGCGCGAACGGAAGCATCGTGGTTGTGGATAAAAAAGGAGAGATTACCGGGCAATTCCAGGCTTCCGGTGCAGTAAGGAAAGTCAGATTCACGAAGAAGGGAGACCAACATCTGATCGTGGCTGTCACTGCAGCTGGGGAACTGGGGGTCTTCGGCCTGGCCAGTATTGCGGGGCCTTAGGGAGAGAAGGGGGCGCACCATTTGCCATTTGGCAGGTGCGCTTTGGGAATGCTTCGCTGGCCATCAGGGGGATTGCGAGTACACCCGTCCTTCCGCCCTGACCGAGAGACTGATCACCTGCACCACGATATCGGGCTAACCCTACACTCCCGTGGGAGCAGCATGCACGCAGTTCAACTTCCCGTCACGGTAATCGCTCGCTTTGAGCATCCAGGCCGAAGGCAGTCGGAAATGCGGTTTGAGATAGCTGGAACGAACCAACTCCTTTCCTTGTCTTGGTCTCTTGTCCAACCCGATTCCTCAGGCTATGTTTGGTTCTCCTTGGTAACGTGGAGCCATGGGTGGAGACTGCTTGAGAGTTTAGTCCAGTAGAAATGAGGTGGGCAGGAAACATGGAAGGCGAATTCAGACTGACCGATATGCGCTCCGACCATTCGGTTGATACCTCTCTGTTCCTGCCTTTCACAGTAGCTCGCCTACTCAGATCCGGGGCGGAGACCCATGCAGCCCTTACAATCAAGTTCTTCTATATCCTGGGACCAGGATTGGTGACAGATAAGCTGAACATTCACTGGGACTCCGGGCAGATTCACCGCACGGCCTTTCCTGTTTCGGAACGGACCATCACAGAGTGGGGAGCTTGTGGAATCGCTTGTGTCCTGTTATCGGCCTATACTGATTTGAGACTGACTGCTGTAGGGCTGGATGGAGACCGTTTTGATTATTGGGTCAGTGACGGTGAAAACGATTTTGGACTGGAAGTGAGCGGAACAACCGTGGAAGATTTGGAGACTCGTCATCGTTTCAAAGTTAGGCAACTGCTCGGTAACCCTCATGGCGTTGATGGGTATGTTGTCGTCGTGGATTTCTCAGCTCGAGAGGCCGTTTTCTCCTTTAATCGGTTCGAGGCAGACTAATGAAGACTAAAGAATCACCAAGAGGCATTAGTCGACAAGGGCTTGATTCTGCTTTTGAGGCCGACGAGAGGCGCAAATCGAATCTTCTTCTGACGGCACGAAGTCTCCGAGAGGAAGGCAAGTCAGAGGAGTCCGCGAACACTTTTGCCGAAGTCGCGGAGATCGAAGAGCGATTGAGCAGTCTGTGCGAGGAAGCAGGATTGCCCGAAAAAGCAATTGTGCATCGCTTCAGTGCGGCCGGATGCTGGGCGCAGGCCGGAGATTTCTACCATGCCATTGCCATGTGCGATTCCCTGCTGTCTGGTTTGCAGGGAAGTCATCGGATGTACAGCCACATCGAAGGATTCGTTCAGGCATTGAGAATCCGCCGCTCACAATGGTACGCCAGCCTGGAAGTGGAAGAGAGCGTAAGGGGTGTGTAGATAAATCCCTGTTTGATGAGAGCACGGCAAGTTTGGATGTTGGGGGACAGATCCGTTTTGCCAAAAGGGATTCGACCCGATATCTCGAACACCTATCGTAAATTTTCGGTGGACCCGAGATGGGAGGCAGGTCGGCAATGTCCCGGCAACCTTCCTCGTCGTCTTTCTCATCGTCACAATCCATCACTCAGAAACTTGATTCTCGATGCTGGCGAGAAGATTAAGACGATGAAAAAGACGATGAGGAAGGCTCCGCCATCACCAGTTCACCGAATACTTACCCTCTATCTACTCAACTGTTTCTGCCAGGTATTTCTCCCAGTCCTCAAGCTCCTTGCCAACACCTGAGCGGAATGTGCATTCCAGAGTATAGGCCAGGAAGGTTCTGTAGGCTGGGATATTGTCCCGGGCATTGAAGACGGCGCGCGAAAGTGGCTTGTCAGCCTGGCGGACCAGTGCATAGAGCCACGCACCCCGGTTGGCCTTGGTGATTCCCCTGAAGCTCTTGTTCAGGGCCGACACCAGAGCGGGATGCCGTCTGCGCCGTGCGATGGCCAGCATCAGGTCCTCTCCGCCCGGCAATCCCTGCTCGATGTAAGCGGCAAACAGGTCATCTCGATCCGCAACCAGGTCCGCCCACGCGTTTCCAGCGTCACGCGGCGCGCCCGGTCGTCTGAATGCCTTCACCACGTGCGCGAGGGTGCGCGCCACGCCGAGGTCGGCTACTAACTGCATACCCTCTGCCTGGACCCTCAGATCCCGATCGGCAAGCGCCAGCTCCGCCATTCGCAGACCGCCGGACTCCATCTCCTCCAATAATTCACCGGTTACCGCGGCCCCCGTCGGATCATTGCCGAGCAGAGCGCGAACCGCGCGCACGGGGTGCTTCCTGACAAAAGCATCACGATGCTTGATCGCGGCAAACGCGGTAGATAACGTCCCGGCATGCCCCATTCGTCCGAGCGCCAGGATCTGTTCGCCCAGGGCATGTGCGTCTGTTTCGGATTCCCTGGCACGAATCAACCGTGCCGCGGCTCTCTTGTACCTGAGCCGGCCCAGCGCCTCCGCGGCGCCAGCACGTACTTCCCAGCGCTCATGCTGCAGAAGAGGCACCACCCGACGGCCCATCTTCCAGCCAGGCCGCAGGCCGGCGAACCAGCACGCGGCAGCCAGATCAAGTGGATCACTTGACTCGAACAGACCTTCTATCCGCCGCTGCTCACGATCGTCACGATCGTCGGGCGGAGCGGGACGCCGCCGGATCACGATCATGTTGCCATCGGCCAGATTGGTGACGCTCATCCGGATCCGTCCATCAGCGTATTCGTACGGCAGCGCTCTAAGCTTGAGCCCATCGAAAATCTGCACGGAATGCGGCCTGGCCGGCTCTTTCAGAGACACGGCCACTTCGTCCAGCGTGTATGGCAACAGATTGTGGAGCACGATCACCGTGCCGTCATTCGTGCTCACGGGGGCCGCGAACACACGCGGGACCGACGCGATGAGCTCCCGCTCAACGCCGGCCGAGTGCAGCGGCTCCGTAATCAACTCACGACCGATCTCCGGCCAGACAGTCTGGGGGTAGCGAAGCCTGCGATTCCACAGGCGCAGACCGGGGCGATGCGCAATATAGACCACGCGCCCCTTCCCGACTTTATTTTCCAGCCACGCCGGTCTGCCGTCACCGTACCGGGCACGAACCAACGCCGGCTCAGCAACGACAGTCCTGGGCCTGTCGGCGATGGTCGTGTCATGGGGCCGGAAAGTGGTCTCGCCCGGGACGGGGGCTACGGTGGCCTGGTCGGTTGCTGCCGGTTCACGGCCCTCTTCGTGGCGCGTGCGCTTGATTCCACAATGCTCGCCCAGCAGATCGAGCTGTTCGTCATACTCGTTCTTGCGTGCCGCATCTGCGCAACACCACAGAAGACCACCAGCTACGACCCAGTCGGCAATGCGCTGCTGCGCGCCTGCCGCAACGTGCGAATCCAGAACGTAAAGCGCGTCGTAGTTTTCAAGTGCGCCGCCTGCAATTTGCTGTTCCGTGACCAGTTCCGGTTGGTAATACTCGTGCGCGAGCGCCACGAATGTTGCCCGCTTGTCAAAGAACGTGTTGCCCGTGTGCCAGTAATCGGTCGACCGCGCGTAGAGCATGGCTACGCGTGATGGCCGCAACCGGCCAGGGCCCAGGATGTCCGCTACCTGTGTGGCACGATTGTCCGTCTTGCTGGCCGCCTCATAGCACCAGGGCCTCTGCGACCAGGGATCACTCGCCTGCCCAAGATAGTATGGCCCGAAGGTAAAGTAGCTCAGGTACTTCACGCCCGTGCCAAGGGCGGCATATGCACGGCCAACTGTGGGATGACAGACGTGCATCACCGACTTGGAGACCGGCGCCTGACCGTAACGCCGCGCACCGGCGTTGAACAGGGCCGCCTGGAATGCATTCGCCAATGGTCCGGCGCCCGCATCCGCGCCACGATCGCTGATTCCGGGCATCATGCCGTTGCTGTATGTTGCCAGCTCGATCAGGTCGAGTGGCATCACACCAAACAGGTTTGGGTACCCGCCGTTCGGGCCCGCGAAGGCCCACAAGTCGCGACCAGGCATCAACCGGCGCAGCGCATCCGTGGCGAGAGCGAAAATCTTCGGCGTCAGATAGGAGGCGTATCGTTTCGACCAGTAGAAGATCCTGGCTTCTGCCGGGTTACGGACCAACGATCGAAATTCGTTTGGTTTGACCTCGTTCCACGACTTCGCCCCAAACAGCGAGGGCTGCACCCCGTGCCCCTTGACCCAGCGGCGGAAGTCGGCGTGCAGGTTCGGCACCCCACCAGTAATGACGCAATCCTTCTCAACAAACTCTTTCAAAGGCTTGAGCTGGGCCCAGTCCGGAAGGGAGGCCGGCTCCTCGGTGGCCGCTTCCAACTCCTTCATTTCGGCATCAGTCGTCTTCTCCGCGCCAGGTTCTGACTGCGGCTGCAGTGGACGCAGTTGACGCAGGTCGCTCTCCCGGACGGGCCGAAAGCGAAGGCCGGCTACCGCTTTGCCGCCGCCGTGGAAACCGAAACCGCCCCGTTCCGGCAGATCTTTGAACTCGTAGACAAGAACCTCACGCAGGAACATCGCCGCGCGGTCTCCGGCATAGATGACCTTGAAAGGAGTCAGCTCGTTAGCCAGCTTCATCTCATCCCGCTCCTGTGGGAGCTTCCTGAAATCGCCCAGGCCAAACTTGTCCATCAGCACGTTGTAGGGATAGACGATTTCCGGCACCGCGTTCCCGAGCCGCCAGGAGGCATACCGGCCGGGTTTCTGCGGATCATCAACGGCCACCCGAACCTCCACCCACCCGCTGCGCAGAGCAAGAAGACCCTCGAGCACGCAGTTCGTGTAGTCGGTCTTACGAGTGTAAAGGCCGCTGGCACCCGCATAGTCGGTCCAACGAGGCTCCTCGTCCTTGGGTTCCTCGTAACGCCATAGCGGCGAAGCCATGCTTCCCGTGTAACGCTCGCCCGGCTCGTCGCACAGCATCCAGATGCGAACACCCTCGTGCAGTTCAGGCCGGGCCTGAATCGTCGGGGAGTAGAAGTCCATGTAGTTCTTCACCGCCTGCTCGTCACCGGCAAAGGGCGAGAATGTCTTCGTGCCACCCGATATGCTGGCCCAGCCGTACCGCTTCCGGCTGCCAACTGGATCGCGGTAAGTGTAAACGATGTTGTAACCCAACAACCGAAGCGTCTTACAAAGATAGTCATGCGTGGCAGGTTTGGAGACCGGGCCGCTGCCGCCCATGAAGAGGTCGTGGCCCGTCAACGGGAAAAGCCGGTACTCCGCGTTCTCCAATGCAAGCTCGTAATCCTCACGCGCACAGTCACGGAAGGTCTTGAGGCGATGAAGACCCTCCTCGAAATCCATCACCATGTTGATGTCCAGCCCGCTCGGCTCACGCCAGTCAATCTCGCGCAGCACCGCGTCGGCATACGGCAACATCGCAAACTGCGTGGCACCCCGGACCGACTCATCGTTGTCGGGACCTGGCTCCACCGAGATCAACATTTGGACCTGGTGCCAGTAGCTGTTGGCCGCGGGACAGCGTTCGATGTCCTGAAGTCGGTACCATGGCGTATATCCCGTTTCCGTATGCTTCACGATATCCTTCTCCAGCAGGCCTTCCGGACCAAGGCACACGGTAGGTGTGGCCAGAGGGCGGCCGTGCGTGTTGATGTGGGTCCGGATCGACAAACCGTGCGCTGGGAGACCGTCGATACGGAAGCGGACATAACTGGCGCGCGGCGCATCGATGTCCCTGGCGAAGGGGTAGACCAGTTTGCCATAGGACGTGAGGAACGCGGCGTCGACGAGCGGCCGCTCCGCTCGGGTAAGCGGCCGCGCGGGCGAGAGCCGAAGCTCGTGTGGACCGGCGTCGAGAGCCGCAGTGCCGATCCGCCACCAGTGGGAGCCGTGCTTGGTCCGCGAATCGACTCGATGGACCGTGATCCACTTCTCTCCGGACTCCGTTCGCACTTCCTCGCGGAAGGATTCAAAGGGGTCTTCGTCGCCTGCTTCCCCGGGCTTTTGCGGTGCGTCCAGATCCAATCGAGCCGCCACTCCGACTTCGGCTACCGCGTCGCCCGTGGGCGCATCTCGTACTGCCCTTTTCACATAGGCTTCGTAGCCCGCGGGACCTCCACGCCCAGCCGAGCCAGGTCCATCGTTCAGGACGGAGGAAAGGACGGGCGCGCCCTTACTGACCAGCTCTGCTTTGAGTGGTACCTGTCGATCGTCGACTGCGCCGGCCCGCACCCAGAGAGTGTATCGTCCGGGGAATTGGACCTGGAGAGTTGAGCTGACCGTGCCGGCAACCACAACGGCCTGGTCTTTGAACACGGCCCCGCTCTGTGTGACCAGTTCCGCGGACCCGCCTCCCGGGGTCTTGAACCGATCGGGCCTCACGATGATCAGGTGCTCATTGCCCAGAGGGTTCGGTTGAGAGGAATATCGAGTACCGGCCAGAGCCGGGCCAGTCGCCAAAGCCAGCAGGATTACTGTTGATCGCAGAGCGAACATATCGTCCCTCATCAGACCAAAGTGTCAGAGGCCGGAAAGATGCGGACCTGAAGGCCCATCCGGATGCGGAAGGTAGCGTCCGGCGTGGTATTTCCACCGGCTCTTGTACGGATCGTCCAGTCGCTCCATTTCTTCGTACAGTCGCCGGCGGAGTCCGTCACGGATTTCAGTGTGACCTGCATCATCGATGAGATTGATCATCTCAGAAGGATCGGTTTCGAGGTCATAAAGCTCGTCGATATCGAATCCATTAAAGACGTACTTGTATCGCTGCGTGATCAGGATGCGTTGGGTGTACAAAAACTCGCCGCCGTAGTATGCGTTCATGATCGCGTCGCGGGATTCCGTTGTTTCAGGGGATTGGATCAGATCTGAAAGGCTGATGCCGTCGTTGAAGGGAAGCGGCTCAGCGCGGCCAACATCGCAGAAAGTGTGTGCCCAATCGTGAAGGTGGACGAGTTGGCCGGCCTGTGAACCCGCTGGGATACTGCCCGGCAAACGAGCGATCATCGGAACTCGATGCGTTTCTTCGTACGGCATCCACCCCTTGATGAACATGCCGTGATTGCCAAGCAGTTCGCCGTGATCTGAACTGAAGACGACGAGTGTGTTTTCCTTCTGACCCGATTCTTCGAGAGCGTCGAGAATGCGTCCGATGTGGTGGTCCAATTCTTCGTTGTAAGCCCAGTAATGCGCGATGGCCTGCCGAACGTCTTCCTCGTTCAGCTCGCGATAGTTTTCCGCTTCCTTCCGATTCATTCCCGGTTTATTGATGTACTCCTCGCGCCAGTTGTCCGGCAGCGGGATATCGTCCGCGTTGTAACGCCGTGCGAATTCGACATGTGGACTGAACGGATCGTGCGGCTCCGGGAAATGGACTTCAAGAAGCCAGGGCTTCGGATTGTCAGCAAATTCATTGAGAAGCGCGATGCCTCTCGTGGCACGGAAGTGCATGGCTCGACCCTCCATCGGGCCATCGAATTCCTGCCAGACTGGCCACTCGTCGCCACCGACCCAATGCGCGATCCTCTGATCATGGAGTCTGGTTGGGTATTGTTGACGAATCCGAGCGTAATCATCTTCGGGTATCTGATTAGCTCGTTGAGCGATGACTGGACTGACATTGACAAAGCTGGTCCGGCGGTATCCGTAATCGAGTGGCCCTTTAATAAAGTCTGCGTGCCACTTCCCAACGTACCCGGTCTCGTAACCTGCATCGGAGAGTCGTTGCGCGTAAGTAACCGTTCCGTCGCGCATTCCCCATTGCATGCGCTCAGGAACATGGATCTGATTGAAAACTCCATTGTGCCAACCGTACGCTCCGCTCAGGAGCATGGCCCTGGTGGGACAGCACAGACTTACGGGCGTGTAGGATCGCTCAAATGTCAATCCTTCTGTGGCCAGTCGATTGACATTCGGAGTTCGGCATCCGGTGCGCCCGCAGATGGTGTCCCAGCGTTGCTGGTCAGTGAGGATGAGGAGGATGTTAGGTGATTGGGTCATCAGTAATTTCGAAGAGGCCCATGGCTCCCCGTGATTAGTGTTTGATCGAGATTGATGTCCTTCGTTATTGTAGGCAACCGTTGGAGCAACAGCTTTGTCAGCCGGGCCTCGAAATCCAGGCCGATCGTACCCGGCTGATGAGGCCGTTACTCCAACTCAGCAATGCTACGATTACCCAATGCACCGGGAGGTCTCAAGTGTCCCAAATACCTGTTGTCAGAAACTGGCGCGACGAAGAGCCAACTGTTGGACATGATAACGCGATTATCTGGACGCTCTTTCGATCGCGGCCGGAAGATCAGTCGGATGATTCAGAAACAAATTGCCTGCGCAGAATCGCCGGATTTGTGAAGCACGCGGTCCAGGGCAGAAAAAACACGAATTACCATCACCACGATAAGATCGAGCAGGTCTATTGCATCCTGAAGGGAACATCAGAGGTACTCATCGGAGACAAGAAACATCCGGTGCAGGCTGGCGATGCGGTGTATCTGCCGCCAGTACTTCCCCATCAGAATTTCAACGACGGCACGGATGATTGGGTGGAGCTTCTGATCTTGAGTTGTCCCGTGGAATCGTTCGAGGGCGAGCCGGCAATCCGCAGTTGGCGCGATGCGCGACCGGCGTCGGATGAAGGAGGGATTCTGCATTGGCCGTTGTTCCAAGAGATCGAGGAAGGAGGGCCGGAAGGCGGCAAGAGATTGTTGGGGCTTTCAGAAGTCTCGCTGGTTGGGGTTCAGGCTGGCCTTGACTGGGAAGCTGGTCCTGAAAGTGATCATGAACAGATCCTGTACACCACCAGCGGACAGGGAACGGCGTCATTCGGCGGAGACGATCGTTCGGTGTTGGAAGGAACGGCGATTTACGTTCCACCAGGGAGCGAGTGTTGTCTGACAAATGATGGCAAGAGCGACTGGCTGAAGGTTCTGCGAATGAGTGCGCCGGTTTAGTGTTCAGGAGCGCATCAGGACTTCAATGAGGCGAGAGGCATGAAAGCAGACGGCATCGTGGAACACGTCAGACCACTGAGGTCTCCTCACGTTTCGCAAGGCGTTCTGTAGTGCACGCGTTAGCGTGTTTCCGAGTGCAGAACACGCTGAAGCGTGCACTACCAACGCCCATGTGTCATCCAGCTTGTCAGACTGTCACACCTCCCTCGCCAGCCGATGCCCCTCCAATATGGCGTGCTGCAGTGTGCGCGGGGCAAACGCGTCACCTATCAGCTCGGTGCGCAGCCCACTAGCTCTCAGTGGCTCGCTTAGCGTGTCTACCCGAATCCCGCCGTAGGCGTACACGAAGCTGTCATAAGGGCCAACCTGGCTCAACTCGCCAGTCCAGATATTTTTGGCAATGAGATTGCCTTCCCGGAGTTCTCTGGCCTCCAGATGATGGAACATCTGAATGCCTTTCCTGAACAGTCTCGTGAGGAGTGGAGGGCGAGTCGTGGCGCCCAGGAAGTTGGCAATGGTCTCTTCGCTGGTGATGAGGTCGACTTCCTTGCCGCGGTCGTGGAGGTATTCCGCCACCCCGGGGCCCTGGCTGCCGTATTCTTCATCGATGACCAATACCGTGTCGCCGAGCTCACCAGCCTCGTCCATGAGGACGTCCCAGGCGGAAGCCACATTGTGGCCTTCCAATCCAACGAGGTCGGGTCTTCGGGCGGTAGCGCCGGTGGCGATAAAGACCAGGTCCGGCGACTCAGCGACAATCGTTTCGATGTCCGCAGCACAATTCAGGCGGATATCGACCCCATGTTTTTCGCACTGGATACCTGCCCAGCGGCAGAAACCGTCGAAGTCTTGACGACCGGGCGCCCGAATGGCGATGAGGGTTTGACCGCCGAGCTGCTCACCTTTTTCGAACAGCACAACCTGGTGGCCCCGAAGAGCTGAAACTCTCGCGGCCTCCAGACCAGCCGGCCCGCCGCCGACGACTACTATCTTCTGCTTCCTGCTGCTGACCTTCAGGTCCACCCATTCCGTTTCTCTGCCGATGACCGGATTCTGTACGCAGGTGACTCCCCGCCCGGTGTAGATGCGATCTATGCAGCCTTCGTTGTAGCCCATGCACTGCCGGATATCCTCCAGCTCGTTGGCCTGTGCCTTGTTGGCCAGATACGGATCAGCGATGAGCGCGCGGTTCATGATGCAAAGGTCGGCCTGTCCGTCTTCAATGATCTTGTCGGCCTGAACCGGGTCGACGATTCGCCCGGTGGCGATCACAGGAACGTCCACGACCTGTCGGACGCTGGCGGAGAGATAGGTGTAGAGACCGAGGTCGAAAGACATGTTCGGAACGGCCGCGGCTTCGCCCACGTAGGTTTCGGCGCTACTGCCGATCACGTTGAAGTAGTCGAGCATCTTGAGGTCGTTCAGACGTCCGCAGATTTCCTGCATCTGCGAATTGTCGAGCCCGTTCTCCTGGAGGTCGTCGCCGGTAACCCGAATGCCAACGACGAAATCGCTCCCGACGCGCTCCCGTATTCCCTCGATGACTCGTATGCCGAACCGCATCCTGTTCTCCAGGCTCCCGCCGTAATCGTCTTCGCGTTGGTTTACGTTTCGCGTCCAGAACTGATCGATGAGATGGCAATGGCTGGCCATGACTTCGCAGCCGTCAAATCCGCCCTTCTTGAGTCTCTCTGCTGCAGAGATAAATGCCTCGGCGAATTCGTCGATGGTCTCTCCGTCCATCGGATGCGGATTCTCTCGGTGGTTGGATTCCCTGGTATCGCTTGGCCCATAAATGCGATTCCAAAGATCGATGCTTCGCCCGCGCCGCCCTCGATGCGTTATCTGGCAGACGACCGGCACCCCATAACCGTGCATGGTACTGCTGAATTCTTCGAGATAAGGGATCACGCGGTCATCGAAGACCTCGACACCATTCCAGTCGCGTGCCGTGCTGTCCGGATGAACGCTTGCACTGCCGAAGCACATCATGAACCCGATGCCGCCTTTCGCTTTATCCTCGTAATAGCGGCGTTCGACATCGTCCGGCATACCGTCCCTGGCAAGCGCATCCGCATGCGCGCTGCAGCAGATACGATTTTTTGAGGTGACGTTTCCTATCTGTATGGGAGTGAAGAGATATTTGAATTCAGGCATGGAAAGAAAAAGTGGGGAGTGAAAGGGGAAAGTGTTGGAAGAGCGGAATGGTGGAAGAAGCCCTACTTCTTGGCCGGACCGCTGCTGACGAAGCAGTAGCCGGCTCTTGTGCCGATGATCAGGTTGGTGCCTACTGGGGTGATGCCGGTGAGGCCACGGCTGATGAGTTTGATCTGGGAACGCTCTTTGCCACCGCCTTTGTCCAATTGGTAAAGCAGGCCGTTGTCAGAGTGGAAGAAGACGTCGTTGCCGAGCACCAGGGCGGGACACCGGATCGCTGAACGGACGTCAGACTGCCATAGCAGGTTTCCAGTCTTCCGGTTGAGGGCGCGGAAGGTGCCGTCTAGAGAGCCGATGTACACCGCATTGTCATCCACCGCGGGGGAGGCTTCGATGTAATCTCCGGTCTTGTGAGACCATACGACCTTGCCGGTCTCTTTGGACAGGGCGTACACGTGGTGATCGTCTGAGCCTACGTAGACTGCGTCGTTGCCGACGGCCACGCCGCCTCGCACGCCGCCTCCGGTCTTGAAAGACCAGCGCTCCTTGCCGGCCTTCGTGTCCAGAGCGTACACGGAATGGTTGGTAGAGCCGAAGTAGACGGTGCCGGGTTCCGCGGCCACGGAAGCAAGAATGGGATGCCCGGTCCGGAACTCCCAGGTCATCTCGGCGTCCTCTGCGTTCACCGCGTAGACCCTTCCGCCCTCAGTGCCGAAGAAGACGCTCCCATCCAGCACGCAGGGCGATCCTGTTACCGGGAAACGTGTCGGGAAGCTCCAGGACAGCTTCCCAGTCTTCCGGTTCAGGGCCCGAAGCTCGGCGTCCCCAGCCCCGAAAAGGACGGTGTCTCCCAGGACGGTCGGAGAGGAGCGGATCTCCCGGTGGTCGTTGACCGCGAAGGACCACTTCTTGATGCGGTCGTGCAGACGTGTGGCGAGAAAGTTCTCTCCGGATGACATGAAGAGCAGGCCGTCAGCAAAGGCGGCCTCACCGAAGCAGAACCGCCGCAGCCTTGTCGACGTCACGGAGGCCAGGGCCTCGATTCTGCCGTCCGGCAGCCAGCGTCGTCTCCGGGAGTCGCCGCCAGCGGTGGTCCAGCTTGACCCGTAGAGCTCCACTTCTGTAATCCGGGTCTCGCCTTCACGCTTGTTCCGGTTTCGCAGAGCCGAGATGCGGAATCGGTACGAGGTGATGGGCTGTGGGAAACGATGTATGTGGGTAACGCCGCGCGCATCTCGCTCGATGATCGCGGGCTTCCATTCGCCCTTCCATTCGTCTCGGTACCTAGCCTCGTCAGCCGATGCCTCGTTGTCCTCTTTCGTAGCCTCTTCCCCGGCGTCCTCCTCCTGCCAGTACTCAATGGTGTACTGGTTCATGGCTGCATCCGGCTCTGTGGGATCGTCATAGAACGCCAGGGTGCCGACCGTATAGGGTCGTGGAAAAGTGATCTCGACCCCGCCGAGCTGGCTGTCGGCCCCGGGGGACCACTACCGTCGTTTCCTCGTTCGAAGTAGCGCTACGTCCAGAGAGATTTCGTAGTACACGTTGCGACCGCGTTGCTCAACCTGGTAATCAAGCTCAGTGCACGGAGCCGTTTCAAGTAGTTCGCCACGTTCTGACCCCGTTTTCGGCCTGTCGCCTGGCCCTCGTCTTCTTTCATTGCTGACCACTCCTCAAAGGCCGCGGCTTCAGCCGGGTTCCATTTGACGGCCCGCGACGGCGAATTTCTCGCTCGCCTGGCCCGGGAGGGTCAGCTTCTCGTCCATAGCCTGGACACCGACGCGAAGGGCGTCTCACAGACAAGGGCTCTTCTCGCGCGGCAGCACGGCCTCCCCGCCAAGAGAGTACGGGACGATGTTCCTCAGACAGCTGCCCGTCATCAACTCCGCAGTAAATGCAGCGTCCAATGGGTTTGAACTTCCTAACCATTTTGGCTTCCACGGCCTTGCCTCTGAGACGTGCTTGGTGGATCGGCCTCTGGCCTTCCGCCCCATAGCTTTTCGCTCAGACGCGCTAATAATGCGTGACATGACTCGAAGTTGCGTCGGCTCGGGATTGTAATGGCGCTCAACGCACCAACAACAAACAGACAGGGAGGCCTGCCCCGACGCTTGTGTCGATACTTGTCGTCGCTCAAAACCACTTGCTCTTGTTGACTACGTTGAGGAGCTCCTGGCCTCTGCCGAAACGGATGCAGTTGTTGATGAAGACTTCCGTGCGGCGTTTGGCGATGTAAGGTCCTGCGGCGGCCATGTGGGGGGTGATGATCGCGTTTTTCAGAGTCCAGAGGACGTGGTCCGGTGGGAGCGGCTCGGGATTAGTGACGTCCAGTGCGGCCCCGGCGATGGTCCCTTCTTGCAGGGCATCGACGAGCGCATCGTGATCTACGTTTCCCGCGCGGCTGATGTTGATGAAATAAGCGGACGACTTCATTAGACCGAACCGGTCCGCGTTCATCATGTTGAGCGTGTCCGGCGTCTCGGGACACGTCATGACCACGAAGTCGGCTTCTGGTAAGAGGTCGTCCAGTTCATCGGGCGTTGCCAGGACGTCACAGACGTCCGGCTTCTCCTGCACACGCGGGTCGACGGACATGACTTTCATGCCGAACGCCTTGCAGAGCCGGGCTGTTTCATAGCCGATACCTCCGACGCCGATGATCAGGGCGGCCGCTTCGCCGAGATGCACGACCGGCACAGCCGGGCCCCACTGGCCTTCCCGCTGCAGTTCCCAGTAGTGCGGGAGGCCGCGGGCAAATGCCAACAGATAGGACATAACCATGTTGGCGATGTGGTCGCTGTAGATGCCGCGCATGTTGGTGACGACGACGTCGCTCTTCACCAGGGCTTCGTGGAAATAATTCGCACCCAGCCCGGCAAGCGGCGCCTGAATCCAACGGAGCTTCTTTGCCTGCTCGAACAGTTCCGGAACGATGTCGCCAAACGCCGCGTCCGCATCGATGATCGGGTCCATCGCCTCCTCGGGAGATTCGCAGACGACCAGTTCGCAGTCGAGCACTTTTTCATGAATCAGGTCCGGCCACTCCGGCTCTGGCCACGGCGGACAAATGACAAGTTTGTATCCCATTGAAATGTCTCCTTGTTAATACTGGCGATATTTGACGGTGTCGGATGCGTTCCATACTAACCGAAGGCATTCTATCGTCCCTGCCCGAAACTTTCCGTACCCAAGCGACGGTCGTGAAAACATGAGATCGAAAAGAGCGAAGTCATTCCTAAAGCTGTCTTCGACCGCAATGGTATTGTGGTGTTGACGCTCCGCGGCAACTTGTCGCGGAGCGCCAAGACCACGATTATCTCCGCGCCACGCGGAGAAGATCGAAGTCACTCCTATCTACCCACGGCTCGTCGAGCGCGGCTGTATACAACGCGCATTTCAACAACTGGAGTCTCAGGACCGCTCTCAAAGTCCCCGCGGGCAACGGTGTGGTTGGATACGGGGACATTCGAGCTGGCAACTCACTGGTCGATGCAGACGAAGGCATTGGTCTCTCAAGAATCCAATGGTCGCGGGCCGCGGCTGGGTTTCGTTCTCTTTCCGTTGACGGCTTTTGGTTTTCGGACCTGCCTTTCGATTTCGGGCTTCTCCTGAACTGGCGCAGGGCCTCGGATCGGAGCTGGCCGGCGACCGGAAGTCTTACTGTCTCCGCCAAGTTTTCTTGGGCCACGCCCTGTGGGTCTTCGTTGTGCCGCCTTGATAGCAGGGTCCTCGCTGGCTTGAGCCGAAACGGGTAGTGCTGGAGTTGCTTCTTCCTCGCCATGACTGTCCATCTCGCTTCCTTCGATGAATCCGTGATGGGCAAGATATCTGAGCAGTTGCTTCGAACAGGTTTCTGCATCCGCCTGAAGGATATGCTCCTCATCCTTCGTTTCTGGCGGGCCCGTGGCTCCCATCAGAGCGTTCATCCGGTCGGCCGCTGTGCCTCTGGTCTTTTCGGTCAGCGCGCCGGTTTTCGTTCTTGGCCGGGCAAGCTCCCACGATAAAATGTCTTCCTCGGCCGGGTCGGCCAATCCAACCGATCCAGCCATCGTCTCAGCCTCTGGGTTAGCCGACAACTGCCGATAGCGTGAAACATAAGTCAGCCGTTGTGCATTTGGCGAGATACTCAGTACCGCGGGAACCTGGACCAGGAGGATCTCTTTTGAACCGCGTCCCATGTCACGAGTCACCCGGAGACCAGCCGCCTCAGAAGCAGGCTCCACATCCAGCACGTCCAGGACCAGCGCGCCTCCTCGATTTTCAGCAAGCGTCGCAGGCAGCAGGTCGCCCAATGCCCCGCAGCCGCCCTGGCCAACCAGCATGACGTCGAACTCAATCTCATCAAGGCTCTCTAATCGCTGAGTACTCGCTGCTCCCCCTGCGAGCGCATGGCGAAGCCCGGCATTGTCCCCAGGAAAAGAATAGGCCGTAACTTCGCCTTTCAGCTTCAGCGTGGCGAGGGCGATTGCCGTCCGATCCGAATGAGGCACGGACCTTACGGCACCGTCCGGTTTCAATCCTGTTCCAACAATCACGCCGATTTTCATGACAGCCCCTCCGCTTCGGCGACCAGCTCGGCCAAGTCCTTTATATTTGTGTTCTGATCCTCGATGGACTGCTTGCCCGCCTCCAGCATTCCTTTGCAGAATGGGCAGCCGGTGGCCACCGTCTTTGCACCAGCTTCGATCGCCTCTCTTGCCCGGATGCTCTCCACGCGAGTTTCCCCCTTCAGATCGAGCCACATGGATCCGCCGCCCGCGCCGCAGCAAAAGGAGTCCTTGCCGTGACGGGGCATCTCGACTGTCTTTCCTGTTGAGATCGAATGGAGCACCTTTCGAGGCGCTTCGGTCTCGCCGTTTCCCCGGCCGAGATAGCAGGGATCGTGAAACGTAAGGGTTTCGTCTGCACGGCGAGGAATCTTCAGCCGGCCTTCTTCAATCATTCGTGCAAGAAACTGGCTGTGGTGCTCGACTTCGAATGTCGCGCCGAGTTCCGAGTACTCGTTCCGGAACGTGTTGTAACAATGAGGGCAGTGGGTCAGCACTTTGCGAACGCCATGAGTTTTCAGCCGTTCGATGTTCGCTCCGGCAAGTTCCTGGAACATTCCTTCCTCGCCCATGCGGCGAGCGGGATCGCCGGTACAGCATTCTCGCTTGCCAAGCACGCGGTATTTGATGCCCAGATGATTCAGAATTCGAACCATCGATCGGCTGACCGATCTTCCATCGGGATCGAAGCTCCCTGCACAACCGACCCAATAGAGAAGCTCGACCTTTTCGCTTTCATCGGCCACCGGAACATCCAGACCGGCCGCCCATGCCATTCGGTCGGTATTCTTCGACCCGAATGGATTGAATTCGACAAGTGAGCTTTCGAAGACCTGTTCGGCCGCGTCGGGTACAACGCCGTCCTCGACTCGTCCCCGGCGCAGGTCGACGATTTTGTCGTGGACGTCTATCCCAACGGGGCAGGCATGGTTGCAGCCGCCGCAGGTCGTGCATGACCAGAGCGCCTCATCGGGAACGAACTCGAACAGGATTCTTGATTGACCATTGCCGTCTTCAGGGGCATCCATCGCTGAGCGGATTCCCAACACAACTTCACGGGGCCGGAGCGGTTTGCCGGCAGCGTTTGCCGGACAGACTTCATTGCATCGCCCACAGGTGGTACACGCGTCGGCCTGGAGAAGATCGAGCGGCGAAAGGTCGGTCCAGGCCTTCGCACCCGGCGGCTGTTCCTTCAGAACTTGCAGGCTCAGTTGACCAATGGGTTTGCCTCTCCTCTTCGCCCAACTCGCCGCGCTGTAAAACACGTGGCTGAAGAACCGCCACGGCAGAAGAGCAAAAAAAGCGACGCAGAGGAGCGCGTGCAATCCCCACATCAGTCGGTGAAGACTCCCTGCCAACTCGGAGGACCCGAGGCCGAACATCATCATCGTCGCCGAGATCGCATACCCGACCGGGCTCCAGATCTCAAACTCCGGAGAAATGCGGTAAAAGCGAAGTTCCCTTACCGCCAGACTGATTCGATCCGCATCGAAACGAATCCGCAATCCTTCCAGCAGAAACCCGGTCACCCCTATGGCCAGGAGCAGCCAGAGCAGCCAGGAAACGGACCTTTCATCCATGATTCTCGATACGCGCTCTCCACTGCGCCTTACAGCAAACATCGTCAGACCAACGAGAAACGCCACACCACCGATGTCGAGGATCAGAGATGAGACCAGATAAAACCGGCCGTAGAAGAAGTGCAGTGGCGTCTGGTGTTCGAGGAAGACGATGCACGTGCCGATAAACAGGATCAGGAATCCATAGAAGGTCAGCAGGTGAGCGATGCCAGCTTTGCGATCCCGCAGAAGCTGGCGATGTGACGCGAGGTAAGTGCAGATGGCAAGGATAAAGCCGAAAGGATCAAACCGGGGCGGTTCCTTGCGACGTCCTCGACTGTGTCGGGCCGCCCGTCTGGCGAACCCAAGACCCGCAATTACCAACGAGAGGGCGACAAGAAAGTAAAACGAGACGGACATCCACTGAGGGACGTTTCCCAGGATTTCCCGTGTGACGACTTCCGCCTCTTCGGTGACGATTCTTGGCTCCTGCATTACTCACCCCCCAGTTCCCGGTCCTCTACTGCTCTGCCTGCCTGTTCGAGGACCTCATAGAGATCGGCCACCAGGCCGAGGTGGGCAAGACTGAAGATGGGCGCTTCCGGATCGGTATTGATGGCCACGACGTGCTCCACACCGGATATGCCGGCCAGGTGGTGCGAGGCTCCGCTTATTCCGCACGCGATGTAAAGATCGGGCTTGACCGTTTTGCCCGTCTGACCCACCTGCCGCTCGTATTCGATCCAACCCAGGTCGACCGCCATTCTGCTGGCAGCGACGCCGGCGCCGATCTTCTGCGCGAATGCCCGCAGCTCGTCGAAGCCTTCCTTGCCGCCAAGACCGCGTCCTCCTGAAACGAGACGATTGGCATAACGAATGTCGACTGTCTCCGGGTCGGCAGGTATAGATTCCTCCAACTGCACAGGTTCTTCCAGGCTCTCGACCTCGACCGTTTCGAGCCGGCCCTTACGATTCGGATCGGCTTCATCTGCTTCGGCCACACCCGCTCGAAACGTGACGACGACGGTTTCACCCATTCTGCTGTTTACCTTCCTCGACAATCGGCCAGTGGGATCGAGGCCGGTCACTTCGAGATCGCCGGCCGGGCCGACGCGAGCCATCAACGCCGGCGAAACCAGCTTCCAACCCAGCCGGACCGCCAGCCTCGCCGCCCATTCGCGTCCAGCGCAATCGCCCGAAGCAAGGACGAGCCGTGGATTACGCGGCTTGAGAATCCGTTCGGCCGCTGCAACGCGTGTCAAGCCTCCCGCGTCCTTGACTTTCGCTTGAATAACCAGGTCAGCACCGTGTCTGAAGAGCGAATCAGAATCACAATCCTCATCACCGACGACAAGGCACCCAACTCCGGTATCGAGCCGGTCCGCCGCCTGCCTGGCGTCGCCAAGTCTCTCGAGAGTCGACTTGTCGATTGAGGTATCAAGGGTCCAGACTTCGTATTGGTGCTCTGTCATGGGTGCTGAAGAGGGTTGTGGGGCAGGTTTGCAGCCTGCCGTATACCGGGCCGGAATTGCTGCTCGCTGCCACCTTAGAGACTCAAAACTCCCTTCCTCACCGACCAAGGCTGCCAACAACGCCCGATGTCAGTGACCCCTGAGACCTCGCCCGACAGGAAACTCATTTCGGTATCACAGGCAACAGCAAGTGCGAAGGATACGTCGTCGAGTGATGAACCTGCTGTTGAGCGATCCGCAATTCTGCGTCTCGGCCAAAGGGGTTGCCGGTATTAGGATTTCGGTCGAATCTGGGGAAGTTGCTGGATGAGACTTCCAGGCGGACGCGGTGACCTTTCCGAAACACATTTCCTACTACCCAAAGATCGATTTCGTACTCGTAGACTTTGCCCGGCTCAAGAAGGCTCGGATTTCTAATGTCTTCGCGGAAACGCGCACGGAGAATACTGTCGGTGAGATTCATTGCGTAACCATCGGGATAGACATCGACGAGCTTGCCCGTCCAATCAGTGTCACGCCCGTCTGTGGCCGCGAACAGTACAAGCTTGATGGGTCCGGTGACTTCCAGGTCTTCCTCCATTGGGGCACTCGTGTAACACAACACGTCCGAACGCATCTCGACCGGACCCTGATCGAGCGGCCCCCACGGCACAATGTGAGGAGAGCAGCAGTTGGCGCCGCCCACAGTGACTACTGGATTGTCCGGGTCGTACGTGAATTGGTCCGGTTGTTCCTCACCGGGAGGCGTGGTGCAGAGAGCCCCGTCCCCGATCAGGCTGTTGGCATGGCCGTCGGAGTGGAGATGCCACTTCTGCCAGTCCGTCCTGGCAAGGGGCCATTCCCATTCATCCCGCCACTCGTTTGTACCCATGATGAAAAGCCGCAACGGCGCCTCGTCCACAATGCCGTTGTCTTCGCCTTTCAGCCAGTAGTCGAACCACCGAAGCTCCAGCGCCTCCAAATCCATCAGAGAGGCCTCACCAAAGTCCACGTCGCCTGTCTGAGTAGACACACTGAGTTGATGGGGCCACGGGCCAACCACGAGTTTGGATTGCTTTGCCTCTTCGCTGCCGCCGTGGTGCCGCAGCCCGTTGAAGTTTACGAACGTCGCCTTCGCGTAAAGGTCATACCACCCGCCGAGGTTCAGCGCGGGCGCTTTGATCTGGCCCCACTTGTCCTCGTTGCTCATTCTCTGCCAGTAGTCGCCGTAACTGTCGTTCTGAATCCAGTCTTCCCAGAATTCCAGATCTCTACCCGCTGCCTTATCCGCATCCGCAAGCGGCAAAGTCCGGAAAAGATGATTCCAATTGTAGTATTCGATGCTCTGAGCGGTGTGGGCGTTCGTTCTCCAGCCCCAGGTCATCATGACCCCAATCCCCATTGCCCCGCCGACGTAATTCGGTGAATCCCAGTAATCGCTGGGTGCGACGCGAGGCGCCATGCACTTGAGATATTGGCTGCCGTGCCACGAGGATGCCCACTGGGTCAGACCCACGTAGGACCCTCCCGACATTCCGATTTTTCCATTGCACCAGGGCTGCTCGCCCATCCATTCCTGCGCGTCGAAGCCGTCAAGGTCTTCATTCTTGAAAGGGTAGTAGGTACCCCCCGAATCGAATCGCCCCCGCACATCCTGGATCACGCAAGCATATCCCTGCTGCGCAAGACGCCGGCCTTTCTCGATGTTCGGCGCCCCGTTATTGTCGTAAGGCGTACGAATCAGCACGGCGGGAAAAGGTCCCTCGTCGTTCGGCAGGTAAACATCCGAAGAAAGAAGCACACCATCACGCATCGGTGTCTTCACATCAAAAATCATCTTGGCAGTGTCGAAGTTGGTCATAGTGACAGCCTGAAGGGTCAGTTGGGTAGAGTCGGCCGAAGATTGACGCATTCGCTGAATGCTGCAAAGGAGACACGCGGGAAGCCTTGGCCAGTTATGGCGGGCTCAAGCGTCTGTGGAACGTGGTGGGTTGTCCACAAGACATCACCACGCTCACAGCCCTGACAAGATTGCCAGCGCAGTCGAAACGACTCAACTGACTCGCGACATTGCCAGGGCATTTGCTTAAGAGCTCAGAAGACGTGAACCTATGTGGATGATGGACTGTGCTCGATATCGTCGAGTGACAGGTACCTCATTCATGAACGCGCCGCGCATTCTTAAAAGAGAGGGAAACGGAATGAGACTCGTCGAATTTGGATCAACTGGCAGGCAGGTATCAGCCATCGCATATGGGGCAATGAGCCTCACACCCGAAAGGAAAGAAGAGGGCATCCTGGCCGTGCATCGGGCCCTTGAATTGGGCATCAACTTGCTGGACACCGCGGATGTCTACGGCCGGGGTGAGTCGGAGAAGATACTCGGCGAAGCGCTGCGCAGTTCCGGGGTGTCACGAGAGGATGTTTTCATTGCATCAAAGTGCGGAATTGTCTTCCAGGGCATGGAGCCGGGCTACGACTACAAGGCATACGATCTCTCAGCCGAGTACATCAAGCGGTCGTGCGAACAATCTCTTGAACGTCTCCAGATGGACTACCTCGATCTTTACCAGCCTCACCGAATCGATCATCTGACCCATCCTGATGAGACGGCTAAAGCGCTCGATGAACTGAAACAGGAAGGGAAGATCCGGCACGCAGGAATCAGCAACTATTCTCCCGACGAGATCCGGTCCCTCGCGAACTTCACGAAGCTGGAATCTCTGCAGACCCAATTCAGCCTCATCCACATCGAGCCACTTGAAACAGGTCTGCAGGCCGTCTGTCTTGAGAAGAAGATGTCCACTCTTTGTTGGAGCCCCTTGCACCGGGGCGCTCTCGCGGGAGCAAAACAGTACGAGCACGGGGATTGGCTTCAGCAACGTGAACAGGGGATCGTCGAGCAAGTCAGGGGTTTTGCAGATGCCTATGGTGTGTCCCTCGCTCCATTATCGCTGGCATGGCTGATGAGTCTGCCTGGCGGAGTCATTCCGCTGGTCGGAACCGCAAACGCCGAACATATCGAGGAAGCCGCTGGTGCCGCAGACATCCAACTGGAGCGTGATGATTGGTATGAACTGATGGTGATTGCGAGGGGCCGCACGATGCCGTGGCATCAGAAGCCGTACTTTTACCTGAAGGAAAGGTAGGCCACATGGTTGCCCCATCCACCCATCTGCATGATCGACCTCCGAATGGTAGCCCGGGAAGCGTGCCCGTCAGACCCAGGGCGATGCATGGCGTCAGAACTCCAACTCATTCTTGCCAGGATCGAGTTCTACCTCTTTGTATAAACCGCCCAAGCCATGCATGTGTCCGCCGATCTCCGACAAGCTCCAGGTCAGAATTCCCCAGTGCCCGTTCCACAACCCGTCGACAGTGTAGACGGTCTTTTCCTGGTTCAGCGGGATCTTCTTCTCAATTCCGTTATGGATGAGCAGTAAGATGTTCTTCTTGTCACCGCGAACATAGCGCCGTCGCGCATGCTCGCTGACGAATCGGACGGTAATCGATGCGGGTCTCCTTTCTGGCAAAGGTTTGCTCATTCCTTTTTTCAAAACCTCTGCCATTTCGATTCCTATAGCTTCAGCCGCTGCGTCGAGAACCCGCCGACCGTACTCGGCAGTCGCCAAGTGTGGATCAGCCCCTTCCAGACCGACAAAAGGGAGGTCTTCTTGTGCGGCAGGCAGCCGACTGAGGTCGGCCCGGTGCGCCGCGGATGCCATGATGTTACTGGTTTCGTTGGCGCCGCCGTGATCCCAGGCGCCGCGTCCAATATTGTATTTCTTCATCAGTTTGTGCTTTGTGACGAGCTTTCCCATTGGATGAATGGCCACCTCCATATGAGGGTCGTCCTTGTACTTCTCTATCACTTCATTGAGTGCTTCGACGTGCCCGCCGGCCATATGGCCAGTGACGCCAAGCACTGCCCGGAAGCCGTGCCGTCGAAGGTTTTCAATAATGTCGATCAGAAGATCGCGGACGACAGAGCTTCTTACCAGCAGTGAGCCGGGAAAAAGGGCATGCCCGGCCCGTCCGCCCCAGTAGACGGAATTCACACAAACGCCGCCGAAGCTCCTGACGGCCTTCCAACAGGGAATCTCGGACTGTGATATGTCCACGTGGCTGGCACATTGCGGGCCGTGGTATTCGATGGCGCCAATGGGAATGACCGCAATGGGCTTTTCTTTGATGCGCTTCATCAGCTCATGCGGCAGCATCTCGCTGAAGATAATCTTCGCATCTTCGGGCGTAACGACTTTGGGCTTCTCCTCTGCAACAGATGTACTCATGGTCTTGCTCGTAATCAGAAACAGGATGAATAATGAGTACCGATGTCCCAAACGCGTCGGGCGGCATCCCGCGTGATTCGTGATTTTCAACGATAACCTCCGTGGCTCGCGACTGGAAGGATGATTGCCGGGCGCCCGTGTGTCAGCGCGACTGGAGCTGGTCTGCAAGCCGTCCTATTGAAGCTCCACCTCGACCTCCAACAGATAGATTTGCATGACCTTGCCCGAATCGGGTGTGACCGGATTCCCCTTGTAGGGCTTCCGATCGTAAATCATGAAAACTCGATTAGGCTCGTTCTCGATCTTGGCGGTGTAAGCGGTGGTCTGGAGCGTGTCGAAGTGGGATTGCTCATCAAGAACGGAATTGTGGAATCCCATCACGTCAAACATCTGCCAGTTCCGCCCTCTGGCATCTGTAGAAAGCCAGAGGAACACGCCCGGCCGGCCGGTGGACAGAGCAAGCACACCGTTCTGAAGGCGAAGAATGTCCGGGGCTACGCTGTAGGCCGGAAGGCGATCAAGTTGCGACCAGGTCTGACCGCCATCGCTGCTGTAAGCCCGCGCAAGTTTCTCTTTGTTTTCGTCGCCCACGCGGCTGATGCACATCAGGTCACCGTCTTCCAGACGGATGAGGCATGGCTCGTCGAAGCCTTCGCTGGAGTCCGGCAGGTCATCGGCCCCTGCGATGGTCGAAAGGTATTCCCAGTTGCGGCCCTGGTCGTCCGAGGCGAGGGCAACGGTTGATTCAAGTGAATCGCCGGTAAAGCGCAGGGAAAGAGTGGTGATGAATCGTCCGTCGTCGAGCACAACGATATCGCTGAACCAGTTTATGCTGGCCCACCAGGTCCGGCTCGGTTTATTCCACATCACGACGTCTCTTGGAAGACCCGTGACCTTCGCTCCCCACGGCTCGACGCTGTATCGCCGTCCACCGTTCTCGTAGCACCAGTAGTGAGCAGCGAAGCTGCGCGCCTGGCCGGGCGGGGCCGGTTTGAGAAATGTAGATACGCCGACGATGCGCCCGTCGTCCAGACTGATTCTCACTTCGCCCCCTCCGTTGTGAAAGCCGTTCACGTCGTAAGCGAAATCGAAGTTTTCGCCGCCGTCATCGGAGATATAGACCGCCTGGGAGTTATGGAGATTTTCGTTGGAGTCCGGATTCAGCGAATGATTCAGCATCAGCTCGCCGGTCGAAAACTTGTGCAGGTTGGGATACCAGCAATAGCCGTGGTTCGTCTCGGCAATGACGCGTGGTTTCTGAAACGTCAGCTTCAAGCCATCAAGATGGACTTCGTGTATCTCGGTTTTCATGGTAGTTGTGTGAGGCCTCGTGAAATTCATCCTCTCCGACCCGCGCCCAACTGGCAAGCTCGGCGTGCGGGTCCCGTGGACAACGATGCAGTAGCAGAGAACAGATGTCCTCTCCATACTGTAAACAGGTTAAACGTTGAAGTTTTGTTTTTTTGGCAAGAGATCTTTGAAAGTGACTCAAAATCCATGATTCAACATTCAGCCGCACCAACACTTGCAGCCTGCTCAGGAATTGAA
>Ga0207984_1000407_pt1 | contig 26580 bp, 14 predicted proteins | sample ETNtaG_30_FD_185760 | JGI IMG/M metagenome (GOLD analysis project Ga0207984, IMG submission 185760) | Marine microbial and viral communities from oxygen minimum zone, Eastern Pacific Ocean - ETNP201306PF43B (SPAdes) (version 2) | ecosystem: Environmental > Aquatic > Marine > Oceanic ...
CGGAAACGCTGCTGAGCTCATCATCGCCATCATGGCTCTCCGTGAAGGCCACATCATGGTGGTCAAGGCGTCCATTACCGGCTCCATCATTGGCAACATACTTCTGGTGTTTGGCCTGGCTTGCTTTGCGGGCGGGCTGAAATACGAGAAGCAACTTTTCAATAGAACTGCCGCTGCAGCCGGCACCACCCTCCTGATCATTGGTGGAATGGCTCTAGTGATCCCTACTGCCTTCGCCCACATGGCAGGTCAACAATCTGAGCCTCTGCAACAGAAACTGAGCCTGCTCATTTCAATTGCGCTTATCTTTACCTACTTTTGCAGCCTGTACTTTTCTCTAAAGACCCACAGCCATCTCTACGTGGGTGGACATGGAGAAGACCAGGAAGAAGAAAAAGAACAGGCAGGTGAGGAAGCCCACGATTCAGCAAAAAAATGGGTGATCGTACTGCTTGTCGCCACCGCGTTCGTTGCTCTGATGAGCGAAATACTGGTGAAATCTATTGAACATGCGACGAAACAGATCGGCCTCACAGAAGTCTTCGTCGGCGTCATCGTGGTAGCCATTGTGGGTAATGCGGCCGAACACAGCTCCGCTGTCCTCATCGCCATGCGTAACCGAATGGGGCTGAGCCTTCAGATTGCTGCCGGTTCCAGCCTGCAGATCATATTGTTTGTTGCGCCAATATTAGTTTTCTGCGGCTACGCGTTCGGACAGCCCATGGATCTGCACTTTAGCCTTCTCGAAGTACTCGCAGTCATTTTCTCAGTTTTACTAATTGCGCACGTTTCAAACGATGGGGAAACGAACTGGCTTGAAGGAGTCATGCTGCTCTCTCTTTACGTTGTCCTGGCAATAGCGTTTTACTATCTGCCCGCGGATGCCGCGATTCATTGAAGCATCCATCCATACTCCTCTTTTGCCTTTGCCCAATGGTTCTCGCGGCTCGGCACTGAAATGAATCTGAATTCAGGCAGCAGCATCCCGGTCAGCGGACCGCCGCGATAGGCTCCAGTATCCAGGCCGAAGACCCTGTCCTTGTAGTTAAACCCTTCTCCCGAATCCAGATAGTCGCGGTGGCCGACCAGCGCGGGCTTTTCGCCGTCAAAGAGCTCATACCAAGGCTGAGAGTAGTTTTTGTGCAGATGTGCTTCCCCGCTCATCGTGCCGACGATGACCGTCTCCCTCTGTTTCTCAATCGAGACGCCCGGCTCGTAGAAGCCGTGAAAAACAACGGCCTCCGGAAGCTCCAGATACAGCGGAAGGGGTTGCATCAACTGAAGCGCTGAACGGTATCGTTCTTCACCAAGCACTTCTTTCGTAATCAGTTGCGATAGAGCCGGTTCGAACTCGCCCCGGGATGCGCGCAGGTGTTTTCTCTCATGATTGCCCATGGTGGCGCGGGCGTTTGGATGTGTCTGGAAGAACTCCAGGACCTGTATCACACCCGGTCCGCGATCAAGAATATCGCCGACCGCCACGATGGGATCATCTTCGGCCATCCCGGCCTTTGAAAGGAGCTCCTGGAACTCATTAAAACAGCCATGAATATCTCCTACGACGAGAGTTTGCATGGTTAGAAACAGGCTCTGTCTCGGCTCCTTGCGTCTTTTACAGTTTTGCCGCTGTTCAGATGGCCTTTCATGCTCCGTTCCCGCCAGGGGCTTGATGCGTCATATAGTTTCTCGATCGTATCCACCGTATTAACCATCACTCCGGCCCTGTCAGTCTTGAGGGATGCGGCGAACTCCCCATTCGGCCTTATCAGAACTCCCGGCCAGCTCTGGTAATGCGCGGATGAATTAGTGGCGCTGATCCAGAAATAATTAGTCGCGGCCCGGGCCTGCAGCGTGGGCCGCATAATAGTCGTATGGATATTCGGACCTTCTGCGCGCGCATTCCAGAAAGAATCAAACAGCAATTGTGTGCCTTCTTTTTGGTACGCCCGATAGAGCTCAGGAAACCGGACGTCGTAACAGATGAGCATCCCACATCTGATACCGTTGATATCAAATACCGAGCAGTGGTCTCCAGGTGAGAAAAATCGGAGATCGCCACCGGTACAGAATCGCTTATCGTATCGCTCGACTATTTTCCCACTAGAATTAATTGCATAAAGCGAGTTGTGCGGGAGATGTTTTCCCGTCAGCCGGTGTGCAGTGCCCAATATGACCCACAGTTTATGCTTTTTTGCCAACCGGCAGATGGACTCCATTTCCGCACGCAGCAATTCCCAATCGAAGCCTTCCCATGAATCAAACTCAGGGCCTGGATATCCTGATAAAGCACATTCAGGAAAGTGGGCGACATCTGCACTTTTGGATGCGGCTTGCTCGATCTGCCGATGTATTTGCCTGCTGTTCCGTTTAACATTTGCGCTCGTGGCGAATTGACATGTAGCAACCTGAATGATTCCGCGCTTCTTTCTGGACATTTTCTGTAGGACCTTTAGTAAAAAATTGGTTTTAAATAAAAAAAGGCGAGACAAAGTCTCGCCGGTTTGATTTAATCCGTTTCTCTCTTGCTCAATCCCCGTTAGCTTGCTAGCGGTGCGATCTTGTCGGTCTTATCGACCCCCACAACCTCACAGTACTCGCCTTCGGGCCAGCGTATGGTGATTGCTCCTTTCATGCAAATCTCTTCGCAGAGCTTGCATCCGACGCAGTCCTTTTGCCGTACGTTTTCTGCTACTTTGAAAAATCCACCGCCCTCGTCTGTCGGAAGCATTTCCAGGCATTCGTACGGGCAGACATCGACACAGAATTCGCACCCGGTGCAATAATCGATGTCTACCACGGCGACAGGCCGGTTTTTTGGGCTAATCTTGTCCGGGAACTCGCCGTCAGGATTGCCTATACAGGCAACAGGGCAGTAGGTTGTGCAGACGCCACAATCGATGCAAAGGTCCGGCGCGATGACATGGAGTTTTTTGTTGTCGCCAGTGATGCAGCCGTCGACAGGGCAGGCTTTGAGGCACATGGTGCACCCAACACAGTCCTGCGTGATGAAATGAGGCATTCGCTGTCTCCTTTTTGAGCGCTTCCCGCTTTATATGTGCTGAATTCCGCAGACGCGGACTTCTACCACATATAAATATCGTTTGCAAGCCTAGTCAGCAAAGGCAGATATCACCGGATTTGCCGGAATCTGCCCAAACGACAAGGACTGTTTTGCCCACCCCTGCCCACGGATTTGCCCATGTCTCTAGATAGAAACAACCAGGAAGATGTCAACAGAACCCTCGATGCATACCAGAAAACGCGCGACCCGGTCCTCCGGGCTCAACTCGTAGACGCATTTCTGGTCCTCACACGTTCAACTGCCAGGCGGATCGCCGGTGAGAATCTGGCCTCTATGGATATGGACATCGATGACTTGGCCAGCGTCGGCACGATCGGCCTGCTGGACGCCATCGATAACTACGAGCCCTGCGAAGGCGCCAGATTCGAAACCTATTGCCTGTTGCGCATCCGAGGCACGATTATCGATTCCCTGCGCTCATTCGAGACCTCTTCCAAGCTGCGGCGGCAGTTCAGCGGAGAAAAGCGCAAACGCGGCCGCCCTTCGCTCGAAGAAACCGAGTCCGTTCCACTTCGCAGGAAACTCTCACTTGACATAACTGATTCAGAAGATGGGAGCAGTTTCAGAGACTCAATCCCTGACGAACGCAACGCCGACCCCATTGCAGCGCTTTCACAGGCCGAGGTAAAGGAGGTCATCGTGGGACAGTGTAACGAGACCGAACGCCTGATCATCGTCCTGTACTACTATGAGAATCTGACGTTCAAGCACATCGGCAAAATCATCGGCCTGACCCATGGCCGCATTTCACAGATTCACAAAGGCATGCTCAGAAAGTTGCGCAAACGGCTCGGTGAGCGGCGGGACGAGCTCTTCGCCTTCGGGCAGTAAGCTTTTGCAGCAGCCGGCGACTTACAATAGCATCTTGATTCGGCCCGGGCACAGACCCGGGCCTTTTACGTCCTCTAAGCAGAGCGGGCGCTCCGTTGCCGCCTCTGCTATTCATTGAAAACCGTCGAGGCTCAGACTACATGCCATCCATCCACCTGAAAGAAGGCTGGGAAATATCAGAAAATGCCGTTACACCGGAAGATATCTTTATGAACCGCAGAAAAGTCATCAAGACCGGACTCGGAATCGCCGGAGCGGGCACCATCGGCGGTCTGACCTGGAACCATCTGAATGCGGAAAAGCACGTCTATGACTCCTCTCGCTACAAAAAAATGAAATTCGTCAAGAATGCGAATTTTAAAGTGAAGCGGGCCATGGCGGATGAGGCCGTCGCGGGAAACTACAACAATTTTTACGAATTCTCAGAAAAGAAAGGCGAGGTCATCACTCTTGCCCGCAATATGAAGACCCGGCCGTGGAAGGTCGAAGTCGGTGGACTGGTAAACAAACCGCTGACCCTCGATATCGACGACATTCTAAAGCAGTTCCCGCAGGAGGAACGCATCTATCGTTTCCGGTGCGTCGAGGCGTGGTCGATGGTCGTGCCCTGGATTGGCTTCAAGCTCAGCGACCTCATTAAGAAGGCGGAGCCAAAAGCTGAGGCCAAGTATGTCCGTTTCCTGACATTCAAAGATCCGGAAATGGCCCCCAATCAGAAAACAACCCGGTACCCCTGGCCGTACTACGAAGGCCTGACACTGGAAGAGGCAAATAACAAGCTGACTTTGCTGGCCACCGGGATATATGGCCATGAAATGCCGCCACAGCACGGTGCGCCCATCCGGGTGATTGTCCCTTGGAAGTATGGATTCAAGAGCATCAAATCGATCGTGAAGATCGAGCTCATCGACGAGCAGCCCAAGACCTTCTGGAGCGACCTCATCCCGAAGGAGTACGATTTCTGGTCAAACGTGAACCCCAAGGTGCCTCACCCGCGCTGGTCACAGGCATCCGAACGTCTTTTGGGGAAACTCAAGGGCAGTTCCATCGATTACACCCGCGTGCCCACGCTCCCGTATAACGGGTACGAAGCACAGGTGGCTCATCTCTACAAAAAGGGTTGAGCGTTCCGTCCAGTCTCACAGCCGGCACATGAATTCGAACATCCGGTCGGAGTGGCCCGGCAGATTCTCGTGGCCGTAATCAGGATAAATGACGGCCGATTTCTCAGACTGGATTTTGTTGTAGGCGGCATACTGGGTCGAAGGTGGGCAGACGGTATCCATCAGGCCCACCGCCATCATCACCTCCGCATGAATCCTCGGGCAGAGGAACTGCACATCAATGTATCCGAGCTTCGTGAAGACCTCCTCTTCGCGTTCGTGCAGCGGATCATATTTGCGGAAGTAATCCTGCAATTCCCAATACGCGTCTTTGGCCTGATCCATTTCCCAAACCCGCCGGTAATCGCAGAGGAATGGAAAGACAGGCGCGGACAACTTGATACGCGGCTCGAGCGATGTGCAGGCAAGTGTGAGGCCACCGCCCTGGCTGCCGCCCATAGCGCCGACCCGGTCTTCATCAACGGTCTCCATTTCCATCACGATCTTCGCCATCTGCGCGGTATCGAGAAAGATCTGACGAAATAACAGCTTCTCGGGTGGGCCATCGAGCCCACGAATAATATGGCCGCGCATCGTCGAGCCCTTCACCCCTCCTACGTCTTCGGAAAGACCTCCCTGGCCGCGGCAATCCAGCGCGGCCACACTGTGGCCCATCGCGGCATAAGCCAGCTTTTCATTCCACTGTCCGGAGTTGCCGGCGTAGCCATGAAACTGCAGGACGGCCGGCTGGGGCCCGTCCTGTTCCTTGGGCCGGACAAGCATCGCATGCACCCGCGCCCCGCCGACGCCGGTGAAATACATGTGGAAGCAATGAGCGAACGGACACTGAAAGTCGGCAGGCAACAGTTCAACTTCCGGATCGATGGCTCGCATTTCCTCGAGGCCGTCATTCCAGAAATCATCAAAGTCCTCCGGCCGAGGGGTGCGCCCCTCGTAGCTCTTCAGGCTTTCAGAAGGCAAGTCGAATAACAGCGGCATGGCAATTCCCTCGAGAATGAACGTAGTGCGGGTGGCGAGTCTACTTGCCCCGTCATGAATGTGTAACGCAAAATGCGGATCATGGAGCTCTGCCTAGAATTCCCCATTTCCATCCCATCCTCAGTCCCAGCAACAACGGACATACAAGCCCACACTTACTCATTATTCATTCCGCCCTACATGAAGAACCTCATACTCACACTCGCCTTCCTCACATCCACGCGGGCCGCATCTATCTGGATAGAAGGCGAAGACGCCTCTTCCAAAACCAACAAACCGCATCCCTGGTGGTACGACAAGGTCAAAAAAATGTCCTTTCCGGCGGCCAGTGGCTTTCCCATTTTACCAAAGACGGGCCGGGCGCCGCGTCCTATAACCTGCGGGTCAAAGAGGCCGGCATCTACACCTTCTGGGTGCGGGCGAATCATGTGAAGACTGCCTTGTCGTATCGCATGGACGGCGGGCAGTGGTTTCAGATAGACATGAATCGAAATCAGCGGGGCGCCATGAATATCGCGGCCGACAATAAACCGGACCTCCGATTCATCGCCTGGGTAAAGGTCGGCAAGCTTCAACTCAGCAGGGGAGCACACAAAATCGAATTCAAGTTTCACTCCCAGAACCACAGCCACGGCGCGATTGATTGCTTCTGCCTGACAACTGACCCGTGGGTGCCATCCGGCGCGACCAAGCCGGGACAATCCGCAGCGACGAAAGAACAAAGCGCCGACCCCAAAGACGCGGTCTGGATCGAAGGCGAGCACGCAAGCGTCAAGAGCATCCAGCCGCACAGTTGGTATGACAGCGTAAAAAAGAACACCCTCTCCGGCGGCGCCTGGGCATCGAATTTCACCAAGCAAGAGGCCGGCACCCTCGAATACGATTTCCAGATCATCACTCCGGATACCTACACCTTCTGGTTGCGGGCAAATCCGGTTGCCGGGGCGCGGCTCTCCTGGCAGCTCGACGACGGCAACTGGCAGCTCGTGGATTGGAACAAGGATGCCCGAGGCACGGTTAACATCGCCTCCGATAGCAAGCCGGACATGCGTTACATCACCTGGGTCAAGGCCGGCAAGCTGCAGCTCAAAGCGGGCAATCACAAGCTCTCCTTCCGCATGGACAGCCAGAGCCACAATCACGGCGCCATCGATTGCTTCACCCTCGTGCGGATTCCATTTGTCCCCAGTGGTTTTAAAAAGCCGACAGTTCAAACGGCGGCCAACGGCCCGAGCGACTGGTTTCCGTTCATTGCGGATTCGGATGAGTTTTCCGCCGAATCCGTTATCGACATCAGCCGCCTTGTTGAAGCCCCCGCGGGCCGGCGCGGCTTCCTCAAGCAGAAAGACGACAAACTCCAATTCGAAAAAGACACCAGGCCAGTCAAATTCTGGGCCTTTGGCTCGGCCCCGGGCCAGATGGCTCCCGATGAGATGGAGCAGGCCGCAAAGTGGTATCGAAAGCACGGCGTTAATCTCGTGCGCCAGCACACCGTGGTCGGCGTCACCGGTCTGATGAATGCGCGGGGCGAGTTTGATGCGGATCGGCTGGATCGGTACGACCGATGGTTTGCCGCGATGAAGAAGCACGGCATCTACAGCACCTGGTCGGTGGTCTATCCTCATCACGGCGCGTTCCTTCAAAAGCACGACGGCTACGATCCCGCGTTGTTTCGAGAGATGGATCAATCGGATACACATCGTGACGGCAATCGGCGCCCCATCGTGCTGAACGACTTCATAAATATCGACCGAAGCCTGCAGGAGATCGTTCTCAAGTATTTCAACAAACTGCTCAATCATGCAAATCCGCATACCGGCCTGAAATACAAAGACGATCCGGCCCTGGCGATTCTGGAATTTCAGAATGAGAGCAACATTTTCTTCCACACACTCAACGGTCTCCGCGGCAACAAACATCCCCTGTTCGCACAGATAATGCGCCGGGGCTTTTTCGATTTCCTGCAGAAAAAATACAAGACCAAAACGGCCCTCGCAGCCGCCTGGAGCAATCGCTGGGATCGGGACGACAAATGGGAGCAGGGGGTGATGGGCCTGATGGGCGCGTATCACTGGGGCAGCAACGGCCCCCTTTATGAATTCAAAGGCCATACCCGCCGGGCGGGGGATTACATCGAGTTCCTGACCGAGATTCAGAAGGGCTACTACGACCGCCGCGAAAAAGAGGTGCGGCAACTGGGATTCAAAGGAGTCACCGTGACGACCGCATGGAAGTCCGGCGGCCCGGCCGCGAGCATGGCGAATCTCTACTCCGACACCGCGGCGCAGATGATCGACCGGCACAACTACTTTGGCGGCGGCGCAGGAGGACACGGCATCACCGAAGGCAAGATCAACAACCAGTCGCATCTGGGCCAGCCGGGAAGAGGCCTGCTTAATCTCGCGCTCTTCCAGGTCGAGGGGCGCCCCTTCGGCGTCAGCGAATGGAGCATGCTGCCTCCTGCGCCATTCAAGGCCGAGGCTGCGCCGCTCTATGCTTTTTACGGCATGGGATTGCAGGGCTGGGACGCTTCGTATCACTTCAATTGCGGACGCAGCCGCTACGGGGACGGCTGGCCGAATCTGAGCAAATACGTCAGCCACACCCCGCACTACATGGGGCAGTTTCCAGCGCTCGCCTTCGCGCTCCATAACAACCACATCAAAGAGGGAGACGTCGTGGCCGCACGCAGGCTGACGAAGAAACAGTTATTCACCGGCCGCGATGAGCTTGGCCAGGCTCTGTCCGGCGGCACACACGACCTGAAAACGCTTACCGGCAATCTCACCACCCCGCCGGAAGTCGTCGCCATCGGCCGCGTCACCGTAAACTTTGATGGCGGTCAAACTACCGGCCGGGATTTGACACCCTATTGGGATCAAGAGCGGGGCATCCTGAGATCAACCACGGGAGAGCTCATCTGGAACTACAAGCAGCGATTCGTCGAAGTGCGTTCGCCCAAGACCCAGGCCGTCATCGGTTTCGTCGGCGGAAAGACAATCAGTTTGCCGGGCGTAACGGTCCGCCTCAAGACACCTTTTGTCTCACTGATCTTTACACCGCTCGACAACCTCGTTCTCGCTGAATCCAGACACATCCTCATCACTGCGATGGCCAGAGATAAACAGACCGGCTCACTGTACAATGCCGATTGGTCCCAACTCACACAGGTGGGCGGCCCGCCGCTCCTGATGGAACCGGTTGAGGCCACGCTCACGTTCAAGGGCAGCCGGCCGAGCACGGTTCGTCCCCTCGATGTTTACGGTGTGCCGCGTAAAGAAAACATCGAGGTCGCGGCGAACGGCTCATTCTCTATCGACGGAACCCAGCAGACCTTTTATTACGAAGTAAGGCGATAACACGTTTACCCTCCGGGTCGCAGTCGGGACGCCGGCGCACCAGAGCAGAGGGGCTCCTGTAATCTCTTATGACGTCTGCGGCCCCACGAGGCTCTCCCCGGTTTGTAGGCCGCAATCTGTCGCGGCATAATCCGCGGCACTGAGGGTAAAGCCTCCTTTCTCAAGACCCTTTTTCTCGCGTCGCACTCATGAAACAGAAGCTCAAGTTACCAGCAATTATTCTATTCGTTCTGTTCCTCTTGTTCGTGGTCGTTGGACTCTTCCTGCCGGGGGAGACCAGGGTTTCTCGGTCCGTTGTCATCAATGCTGAACCCGCTGGGGTTAGGCCGCACATTACCAACTTCGAGAACTGGCTTGCATGGATGCCCTGGAATAAGGAGAGAGACCCGACCATCGAAATCAAACGAGAAGGCCCGGAATCCGGCGTCGGAGCCATCCACACATGGACCAGCAAGAAATCCGGGAACGGCAAACTTGAGATCGTTGCTGTCGAAGGCAACACCAGCATGGGCTACCACTGCTGGTTTGACGGCGCGGCCATACCAAGCCTTGGAAGCTTCGATCTCGAATCAGTCGTCGGAGGCACCAAGGTGACCTGGTCGTTCACGGTACCGTGGGGGCATAATCCGTTTATGCGCTACATCGGGCTGATGATGTCCGGCATGATCGAGAAGGATTTCGACCTGGGCCTGGCAAAGCTGAAAGAGGTCGTAGAAATCGCAAATGAGGTACCCCGGTCCGGATGACGGCCGCCTCTATTGGCTGTCGCAGCTTTGGATCGTTTCACGACAGCCTCAGAAATCCAAAGAGGTGACAAGTCCCCGCACTCCAGAATTGTGCTCGCGGCTTGGACATTCAATGCACAGAATCAGAGGCCTATTAGTCCTACAGCGAAGAATTCAGGCGTAATTTGTTGGAGTAACAGCTTTAGCCCGGCCTGGAGATCTGTCGCCAACTCGGGCCCGGCTAAAGCCGTTACTCCAACCAGCCTGCCTCAAGGAGTATGATTCGTACTTTCAAATGCAACATCTCTCAGAAAACTAACGCTGTAGGATTAGTTAGCTGACAGAGGTCTGGGCGTCACATGAAATCATTCCTTTCCATTCTCCTTCTCCTGATCCCGTGGTTCTTTTCGCAACTGCCGGAGCTCGCCGCTGAAGGAGACTGGCTCGAAGTAGCCGCGCCTGGGAGCACACCGGACATCGGGTTCGGCGCAACAAAGAAAGGCGTTCAGCCAGTTCTCGACCTTACACCGTTTGCAGGTCGACTTTACATTTCATTGGCACCCAAGATCGAGCCAACGTTTGACGCCCCGATAATCTCCTATGACCCGGCAAAGCAGGAACTGATCGAGGAAACCATCACGCAGAGCGCTGGCTTCGGGAACTTCCGCCTGCTTGACAAGAAGCTTTTCCTCCCCGATGCCGCGCCCAGTGAAGGCGCCGATGGAGGCGGGTATTACGTTTCTGAGGGCAAGGGCGATTGGAAACGTATCGCCGTCATGAAAGAACGGGCGGCTTTTTTCGACATCTCGCAATTCGCCGACAAGACCTTCCTCGCGGGCAGCCTGGACGGAAAAGGCATTGTGGCCTGGCGGGCGAAAGGAGATGAACAATGGCAGATCGTGGAGCTTACGAAACAGGCAGCACGCTGGTCCCCACTTGCGGCGCGTTTTCTTGTCGACACGGACCATCTGACGCTTCTGGCGGAACGACAGCCCGACCCCAACCCCATGGCTCGTGTTGCACCGCAAGCATGGGGGGCGTGGTATGTCCTTCATTATTATCCGGGCAAGAGCGACCGAGGTTTTATCTTCGACGGACCACCACGACCTCTGCCGTCGCTACGTTTGCTCGCCCCAGGCAGCCGCCTCCCAGACGTTGGGCATCTCCTCGCCCACGACGTCCCGTTCAGTTCGGGTCTTCTGTACACGATTGTGGCTGAGGGAGGGGCTGTTCGCGACGAGAAAGGGGGCCTGTTTCATGCAAAGAACGGCAAAGGCAATGCTCAGGTTGGCCGTACCTTCATTGCCCGCCGAATTCCGGGAATGGACGGAGCGAGCGATGTGGCCGTTGAGCAGGGCAGGTGTTATGTCCTTCTGGCTGACAATGCTCAGAAAAAAGGCCGAATTGTGGCAACCAGTGATCTCAGAAAATGGGACGAGATCTACGCCGGGCAGTTCGATGCCTCGCCCATATCACTCGGCGTCATCAGCCAGACATGTTATGTCGGCCTTGCCGATGGCACGATAGCGATGATTCTGACAGGTAAATGAGAATGGTCCGGAATCCTTTCACGCCTATGCTTTCTTCCACCCACACACCGATACTCTCAACCATCTTTCTGTGCCTGCTGACCACTGAGTTGGCTTTTTCCGGAGTGGTTGCTGAAAGGGAGCTTCTTCTGCGCAACACTCTCGACGTGGAGAGACTGAACGAGCTTGTCGCCGTGTCGCTTCCGGACCTGGACGTTCCGCCTGAGTTGGAGCAGAAAATTCAGGATGTCAAAGTCGTGGAAGAATCCGGCAAGACACTGCTCTGCCAGCTCGACCGATTCGGCCATGTTGAAGGTTTCCGATCGGAAGTCGCCCTGATCGTTGACCTAAAGCCCTTTGAGGTCCGCAGGCTCCGGTTTCGCTTTATGGACACGAAGCGGAACAGTGAGAAACCACCTTGTCGCGTTCGAATCAACGGCAACGTCGTTGAGGTAACCACACCCGCGTATTCGGCCAAGGTCGTGAAGTCTGAAACACTCGCTGTCGTTCAGCCGAAGTTGACTCCAAAAGTGTCGGAAGATGAGGAGATGGAGGCGCTCTTCGGGGAAGCTGAAGACCCTGGGCCCGGCATTGAGGAAGGCCCAGTCATCAAGAGTGGCGAAGGAGGGGTAAACGTTCCATTTGCCGATGAAGGTCTGCCGTTTGCCGTTCAGGGAGCGATTGGTCTTGGCTCCGGCAATCTGAAGGCTTGGGGAGGGCCAGTCAGAGCGGTGGTTACACTGTTCCATCCCGGCCCCTGGCGAGTCTCCAAGGTCGTCGCTCCATGTACGGCCCGGCAGTCCTTTTCGTTTCCCCGCTTCGGCAAACGATTCTTTTTCGATGTGTCGATGAATCTGGGAGAGGACGTACCCCGAGCGCGCGTCCTCTTTGGCGGGATTCGGGTGGACTCGGTCAGTCAGCCATGGAAGCTCGTGATGGGGCAGAAAGGCAAGCCTCCCCGCGTTGCACCTGTTGACATCACGCTCAACAACAAGAAACGCATCGTCCTCGAACCCTATCAGAAAACTACTTTCAGCAACTTTTGGGCTCAGGCCATTACCAGGAACGCCTGGGTTGCTTTCTTCATCGACCGGAGAACCAGCGATCTGGGCGTTAACAAGAAATGGGGGGCGGGTCTCCAGTTGATGCCGGTCTATCATTACCTTGAAGACCGGGGCGCTTATACCAACTCGGTTCAGCCTGCCGGCAGGTTCAGAACTCTCCCGGCAGGCCAGAACCGTCGAATAAGAACCGTCTGTTACTTCGGAGGAGAAGACGACAAGCCTGCCGACGGCGATGCGTTGTCTCGCCAGTTCAATGCGACGCTTCACGTTCCGCATCAGGCCACGGAGGAGCCGCCATCCTTCAATTCAGAACGTCTTCGGGACCTGTTAGCTGAAAGAAATGTGGTGGTCGTGACCCCCGAGGTGAATTTTCCTGACCGAACTGAACTGTGGAATCGGCTGGCGGCGGGTCTAGGCGGAACAGTTCGCACGTCGCAAGGTTTTGCTCCGTATTTTGGATTAATGGCCGGCAAGCCGGACTCTTCCATCCTGATCGTTCTGGTTGGCGAGCCCGGAACGAATCCCCTCCTCGATCAGTTTAATCGCTCGCATCGCGTCTTTGACACCTACCCTCTCGACAAGGAGCGAAGAACGGTCGCCCTCTTTGAAAAGGAAGGGAGCACGCCCGTCCTGGCAGTTGTTGGCAACACGATACGAGCGACACGCTCGGCTGTGGTCGACCTTCTGGGTCGCGCCGGGCCTGACCTGACACGTCCCGATATCTCCATCGCTGCATACTCCTGGACAGATCGGATGCCCCAACCATGGTCCGGGCTTCGCGATCATAGCGGCTCTTTCACCGCCATTGCCTATCCAAATGGCCATGCAGATTTTCTGTTCCTTCTTCGCGCCAACTGCCCGGTGTCTGGCCTCAAACTTAAGGCGCCTCCTGGAGGGGTCTGCCGTTTTGTGCCGTGGAAGTTCGAGGCAGACGATTTGGATACCCCCCTGGTCAAACCCATTCACGACGCTGCATTTTCAGAGCTTCCTGCCAATTTGGAGAAAGGCACTCTTCTGGCCATCTGGATCAGTGTGCCCGTCACGAAGGCAGCGAAACCGGGGCTGCAGAAACATCAGGCACACCTTCGATACGACGGAGGGGAACGAGTCATCCAGTTGGAAGCAGAAGTCCTCTCCCTCGTCCTGCCAGACAAGCCGAGCCTTGGCTTCTATCCGATGGGCGGAAACAAATCCGAGCTAAAACTCTATTACGAATGGGACGATGCCACTTATTACCAGCGGCTTCCTGTCCTCCTCCGCCAGCGGGCCGAGTTCGGCGCCAATGCCTACTCTCTCGACGTGAGCGCGATAAGAATCTCAACGGATGCCAAAGGCAATCCGACCGTCGACGCGTCAGAGTTCAAAAAGGAAGTTGAAGCCGTGCGGGCCTCCGGATGCATCGACCTCATGCTGACTAACTCCCTGAACCACATTCGTACCCACGAAATCCGCAAGATTGTTGCGGATGAATACGAAGCCTGGGAATTAATAGCACCGGTAATGAGAACGAAGCTCAGAGAGCTTGAGTTGGCGGACAAGCTTTTCTGCCGCCATGCGGACGAGATAGCTGATTACGAAGGCTGGCTTCCCCGCGCGCGCATATACAAGCGCTGCGGTTTCAAGATGACCGTTGCCATTAACGGATATGGAGTATTCAACAAACACCTGGGCGTAAATACCATGGGGCTCTGGATTCCGCTCTACAATTTCTTCCTCAGCCGTTGGAGCGTGCCTGTAGCCGATGACGATCCAATTTACTTCTCGAAGAAATTCAGGGACGAACGGCATCAAGCGGGAGAACAGATATGGCCATACGTCTGCGGGCCCGGCCCATACGCTTGGTCCACCCGGCCTCGCTCCCAGGCCAGATACCTCATCCTCGATACTTACATGAAGGGCGCAGACGGCCTCACCTATTACGGCGGCATGGTGTGGTCCCACGTTCTCGATCCGGCTTACCGAAAAAAGCGAAAAGCCCGCCTCTTCAATATTGACAGCACTTTCTTCACGCTCTTTTACCCCGACTACGATCTCCAGGGATTGTTGCCGACTCTCCGTGTCTGTTCTTTTCGCTTCGGCCTTGAGGACGCTACGGCGACCCAGGTTGTCCGCACCCTTGCCGCGAAAAAAGGCCGCCTTGAGTCCACCGAAGCAGAAATTCAGAAGTCTTACGCAACGATTAACATGAACTCCGCGCAAGACACGTTCAACGCCCACCGCCGACGCCTCTCGGAGCTTTACAGCGCATTGAAATCTCAATCAAGAGACCTGGAACGGTAAAACACGATAGGCAGCGGCCGTTCGTCTCGACGGCGGTCGCAGCCCACAGCCATGAAGGCTACCGGCAAAGCATTGCGCCCGCGGCGAAAACCACTATCCGTTTGTTTGCCAGGCAGCGCTATCGCTGTGCAACACACCGTTCGGATAAAAAACCAGATCACTCCATCCTGCCCGGTTCACAGAATGGATCGCTCACTCGGGTTCGCTGACAAGTAGCCGACGTTTTATGAATGAGGCCGCGTTCAAGAGGAAGAACGCGATCAGGAGAATGGGTACGACACCTGCAAACAGGAAGTAGAGGATGATGTAGGCAAATCCGAGAAATCTTTGCAGACTGCCGAGGGCCTCTGTTCCGGACAGCACTGATGTGTATTCACGGAACCCAGCTAACTAAACGGAAAAGAAGAAATGTGGCGGAGAGGAACAGCGAGTATCCAATGAATCGCCTTCCTTTGAACTGAAAGGCATCTCTTCCATCGGAGTCCCGGCAAGGGGGCCGCGCGCGTTCACTCATTGGTCGGCCCTCCCTTTCGCCTCGCCGAACAGGGGGCCAAGAACCAGTGAGTAGAGGAGCACGGCGTCCCCCACGGGATTGCTCGCATGGTATTCGAGCTGCCCCTTCGTTTCTTCAGGAAAGCCGACCAGGTTCAGAGAGGAAAGGAGTTGAGAGAAGTAAGGCCAGTCATCGAATGCGGAGGCTGCTACGATGGCCAACCCGCTGGCGCTCGCACTTGCATTGAGGACCGGCAGAACCGGTCCGGAGTCGATATCCATCTCGCCAGGGCTCGATTCCGGCCACTCCCTCGAATACCCAAAACCGAAAAAGGAACGTCCCAGTTCTTTCTTCGCACGGCGATACTGCTCAGATGCGAAGGTCTTGTCGACGAGTTGCAGCATGTGACAGGCAAGCCAGATGGAAGTGCCTTCCGGTGAGTACCCGGCTGGTGACGGCCGTCCGTCCACGCCATATGCGGAGATTAGCACTCCTGTTTGAGGGTCAATCAACTTGTCTTTCGCCGTCCGGACCCATTGGGCCAGAAACTGTGAGTGATCGCTCCCATCCAAAACATCGGAGAGGCGTATAGCGGCGAGGCTGATGGCATTACAGAACAGCCAACATTCGTCTGGGTAACTTTCGGCGCAGAGCACAGGACTTTTGCGCATACGCTCGGTCATGAGACGAATCCGGTCGGTCAACAGGCTCTTGTAGCCGTCCTTCTCCGCCACCAGTCGTCTTGCGGCAATCATGAGTGCGATTTCGCCGTCTATGAACTGACTGCGCGCAGGCTGCATCACCCAGGGTCCTGTCCGCCCGGCATATCCCAGGAGAAAGTGATGCATTCCCTTTTCTCGTTCCAGCGCCAAGGTGTTCTCGATAATCACGTCGCTGATATCACATGCCTGCTTCTGGTATGAAGGATCCCGAAGTGCCATATTGCAGAGCGAGAGTACAAGAAAAGCCCTGCTCATGAAGTCCCACTCGGGATTGCGTGCCTGCATCTTTCTCAGCTCACGCTCTCGGAGAGCCGGTTCGGTCCAGATCCTCAGATGCCTGGCGGCGAGGAGACGTGCCTGAGACGAGACGCCCTGGTGAGAGGGGCCCACTCCTTCTGCCGGACGGTAGAAGATATGCATCGTGGGCAGCCAAAGGACGGTGGCCAGAAGAATCGCCACAGATGGTGCAAGGAATTTCTCTGCCAACGAGGCTAAGGAGTAAGAGCGTGAATTCATCAGAAAGGCCGGTGGGATTCTTTGCCGCCGTCGAAGGCCATTCGAGGGTCAAAAGCCTCTTAGACTTTACCCCTCAAACAGCGTGAGCATCCGTATATACCTTTAAGCCCTGAACCGAACACGTCCACGGTGCGCAAAGCCTCTGTGACATCACTATCGTCTACACTACTGCCACACCAGTGAAACGGTGAAAAAAGAACAACTTGACAGCGCCGACCTTATGGCACATGCCCGCTTCAGAGCAGATTGCGGTAAACTGACTGATGCTACTCCGCCAGTAGGTCAAGACGGGGGTGTCTTTACGGATCTCAGGGGCAACGCCCCGCCGGTTTGCCTAGCCCAGCCCGCCGGGCTGGGAAGTATTGAAGGACAACCAAAGGGGCAACGCCCCGACCATTTGCACGACTGACATGCTGCAAATGGCCGGGGCGTTGCCCCTGAATTGCTATCTTTCTCAGACCCAGCCCGTTGGGCTGGGCTAGGCAAACGACCGGGGCTTCGCCCCTGAACAAGAGGATTCCCATTTCTTAAAACCGTAAAAGCTCTCCCGTCTTGACCCGCTAGATTCTTCGACCAGCAGGTGAGTCGCAGCCGAATTCGCCAGATCTTCATTCAACCTTAGTACGAATGAATCCAACGCTGTAGGGCTGATTGCACCATATGCGAAGTAGAAATCTGTAGCGCAGAATAGTGTCGCCTTCAGGCGCAGACCGACAGAAAACCAATCAATACTGAGGAAAAAGCCATGAAATGGCCTGGAAGACTTTTGCCAATCGCGATGGTGTTGCTCATCGTCTCTTCCACAACAGCCGCTAAGGAGATGACCTGTGATTTCGAGAACGGTCTGCCTGAAAGCTGGAAGCTGTCATCCAGTGGCGGAAGAGGGACACCCAGCTCCGAGCTTGAAAAGAATGGCGACAACACGGTTCTGGAACTGGGCAAGAACGCTGTGATGGAACTGGGCAATGAGCAGGTTCTCAACTTTTCGATCGAAGCCACCGTGCGCCGCGAGTATGACATGTCCGGGTCACACGTGGGTTTCCAATTCCGTAACGGGTATCGCGTCTACCTCCGAAAGCCGGGCCGGCTCGAGCTCAGCGGCCCAAAAGGCGCCAAAGGGCGCGGCTTCTCGCGCAATCGTGTCACCCACAAACCGAGCCGGCTGAAAATCGTGGTTGTCGGGCCGACCGTTCGCTTCTTTGTCGATGGTAAGTTCGAAGGGCAGTTCGATGAGCTTGAGATGACACCGGGGCCAATTGCCCTGTATCAGCGGGGAATGGTTCACAACGTCTATTTCGATGACGTCAAACTCGATACCCACCTCGACCCGGCCCAGTTCCTGGTTCTTGAGCCGGTGACTGGTGACGGTCGGGCCCTGGTGTTTTCTCCCGACAAGGACGTGAATCTGAAAGTTCGCCTGCACAACCACGCGGATGTGACTCAGAAGGCACAACTGGGCATCGAGGTGGCGACCTTTGATGACAAGGTTGTCTCGAAGAAGGCCATGAAGCCAGCAGCCATCGAGGCGGAAACTGCAAAGGAAGTCGATATCAACATTGGAAAAATTCCCGAAGGCCTCTATCGCATCACGTTCCAGCCCACGGGAAAGACGCTCCCACTCGCTGTGCATGCCAAAGGCACGGTGACCCATGAGCAGATCACCATGCCCAAAATCTTGACAGGGGTCTACTGGTATTATTTTGGATGGCAGGGCTTGCCCGAGGTCTGGTGGAACACCTACATGCATGCCGCGTGCAACGATCTACGCCGCCATCATTTCAACACCATCATTTGTGCCATTGGCATGCCGGTCGAAAGCATCGAGATCGCCGGGCAGTACGGCATCCGCTGTTTCACTCGCGGGGAAGGGGCGAAGGGCAATGTCTCGCACCCGAATGTCATCGGCGGATTCATCGGCGACGAGCCGCACAAGGGGCAGGAGGAGCGTTACATCAAAGACTACACCCGGCTGGTCGAGAAATACCCGGACAAAGTCTGGACTACCTGCATGATCGGTGACGGCGGCGTTGAGGGCTGCAATTCCTGGTGGGACACATGGACGCCGCTCAGTGAAACAGGAAATGTCGTGCGCATGATGCGCTGGTACGGCATCAAGAAATACTTGAGCGGAATCACGCGCCCCTACGGCAGTGCTCCGGCTCTCACGGAGACGCTGCGCGGGCTGAGCCGCGGCAAAGGCCCGTACTACTTCATCATGCCTTCCTTCGGCGACCCTGAAAATGTCAACGCTTATTTCAGCAGTCCGTTGCCGTCACAGATCCGCTGCATGATGCACCTGGCAGCCGCTTTCCAGGCCAGAGGACTCTTTTTCTGGACTTACCAGACGCCGTTTCCGAAACACGATGCCCTTGTTGACCCCGTCACGCTTCTGCCGCTGGACGGCAAGTGGGCCGCGGCAGGCGAGGCCGCTGCAAGCATCTTGAAAAACGCCGGCCTGTTAGCTGAGTGCACGTGGGGCGGGCGCTATGCGTTTGTGGCCGGCTCTCCTCTCCTGGAAGCATTCAGGCTCAATCGCAAGGATGATCCCGCCCAGTATTTTTACCTGGTCAACAAGGACACCGATCAATCGGCGAATGGGCGTCTCTACAATCTCGACGTTACCGCATCGCTCCGGGATCTGTTTGCTGACAAGGAAGTCCCAATCACCGAAGACACCGTGGTGTCGAAACGATCCGATTTGAAGTGGGTGTCCGGAGCCGCCTCCGTCAAATTGAAGCCGGGAGATGGTGTGCTACTCAAGTACGCGCCGGCCGCCGTTGAAGAAGGCACGGATACGGCGGTCGCCGCGGCCATGCCTCGTGTCGTCTACCCCAAAACAGTGGCCGGTGCGCCCGCTGACAAGATTCTCTGGCTGGCCGACATCAAGCCAATCGAGATGCCGCAACCGGGCTGGATTCCGCAGATCAAATTCCGGGGCAAAGTCTGGTTCCCGGATTTCAATTCCAACGACCTGAACCTGTATTCGGGCCCCAACGACTCCGGACAGCTCTACAAGAAGAGCCTGTGGGCCCACGCCGAGACGACCATCAAATATCACATCCCCGAAGGCGCCGTGACCTTCGCCGCTGCGGCCGGCTTCGCAAACAAAGACCAGAAGTCGTCTGCAATCTTCCGCGTGGTTGTCGACGGCAAAGAAAATTACAACAGCGGCGTTATGAAACTCGGCACGCCCGTCAAATCGGTAGTCGTCGATATCGCAGGCGGAAAAATGTTAGTGCTCCTCACTGAAGAAGCCGGAGACGGCCTCTACGGCGACTACACCTTCTGGGGCGAAGCAAGGCTGATAAAAAAGTGACATGGCAGGGACAGCCGGCCTGCACGATTCTCGATTTCGAATGCCTCTCCAGATCAAACATGTTCCACAGCCCACTCCTCCTTCTCCTTGCCTCTTTCATTCTTGTGGGGGGCAATGCCCAGGCGGACGAGCTCGTGCTCGCCGCTGACGGCAAATCGATCTATCAGATCATCGTGCCGGCAAAGGTGCCCAGCCCGGCGATTGGAGACTGCCTGCAGCAGACGGCGCGCCTTCTTCAGACAGCGTTAAAGGCTAACGGATTTGAAGTGCCGGTGGTGTCGGAAGACAAACGTGCTCCTGCGAAACCTGGCCTCTATCTCGGCAACACCGCGTTGGCCCGCGCCAACGGCATAGATGTCACAGAGCTGAAGGGCTGGGGCTACGTGCATAAGGTTGTGGGGCGAGACGTCCTCATCGCCGGGCACGACCATCCGGCGCCTTCGCCACAGAAAGGCAAGAGGCCGAGGTCTGGTTGGGATAAGGTCGGCACGGCCAAAGGTGTGACTGATTTTCTGCGGGAATACGCGGGCACGCGGTTTCTCTATCCGGACCTTCGGCCATGGAGCTCTGTTCGAGACGCGGCGAAGGTGGACCTGCTCAAATCGCCGGCCTTTGAATTTCTGCCGATGGAGAAGATCGTCATTCCGGCTGATCTGAATGTGCAGAAAACGCCTACGATTAAATTCAACGTCGCTTACCCCCGGCGAGGCAGCTTCTACGACATCGCCAACAATCGGTTTCCTCTGGTCGATGATGTTTTCGGCGGGCATACGTATGGACGGGCGGTTCCGCTGGATGAGTATAAAGAAACGCATCCGGAGTACTTTGCACTGGTCGGAGGGCAGCGCCTTACCACGGGGCGCGGCCAATACTGCGTGTCCAATCCGGAGTTTCAGAAGCTTGTCTATCAGGACCTGCTTCACTGGCTCGACCTTGGCTATGAATCGGTCGATCTCGGCCAGCCCGATGGCTTTCGTGCCTGCCAGTGCAAACCGTGCAACAAGCTTTATGACACCGGCGCCGACTGGAGCGAGAAGCTCTGGATCTTCCACCGCTGGCTCGCCGAACGCGTGCTGAAAGCCCGACCAGGGAAGTTCGTGACGATGATGTCTTACATCCTGACCGAGAAGCCGCCGAAGACGTTCAAGACTTTTCCCAAGAACACTCGCATTATGTGGTGCGGCACAAACGAGAAAGACATCGCTCCGTGGCGTGCTTACGAAGTTCCCGGCGGTTTCACTTCCTATCTCTACAACTGGACAGCCAATCTCAGCTCACGCTACACGCCGATGCGTACACCGCTCACGGTCGAGGCGCAGGCGAAGCGGCTTCATCGGGCCAAAGTGCAATCGATTTACAGGGACGGCCCCGGGGCTCTCAATGGGCTGGAGGGCCCGGTCTATTACATCATGGGTCGGATGTTTGATGACCCGGAGAACACGCAGGCCAAGTTTCTCATGCATGAATTCTGCGGCGCGGCGTTCGGCAATTCTGCTGGAGCGATGCTCCGCTTCTACGACGCGCTCTACCACGCCGTCGAGCCCTATTCCCAATTCTTCGGCACACGCGATCCAGCGTGGACTTACCGGAACATCTACGGGCAGGGCCGCAAGATGCTGGCCGACCCGCTTCGCTTTCTGGGTTTCCTCTATACTCCGAAACTGCTGGCCTCGATGGAGAAGCAACTGGTGCTTGCGGAAAAATCGACCAGCACAGACAAAGTCAAGGCCCGCCTGGCTCTCGTCAGAAGAGAGTTCAATTATCTAAGGAGCCTGGCCAAAGTGGTTCATCTCTACCACGCCTACCAGATTCAACCGGACCTGGTGTCACGGGATCGTCTGCTCGACGCCATTGATGCGCGCAATGCCGAAATCGACAGCTACTTCGGACAGCGAAGCCGCGTCAAGCCGTTGGCCAACTGGGACTACCTGACGTTTCCGCCTCCCGGCCACGACGCGAACCATCTGCGGCTCAAATATAACCGCTACCAGGAGCCGTTCGCAGAATCGGTCTTTAACTGGGACACGAAAGCCATGCGATCCGCTCCGCTGCCTGGCGCCAAACGTTTCACAGTGAGCCTGGCAAAGGGCACGGTCGCAATGGATTCGCCCCATTGGAAGAACACGACCGGCTATGCATTCTCCGAGCTTCCTGCCGAATCAGGAGGCGGTACCAAGCCGAGAACTCCGCTTGCTCTGCCGATTCCAGGCAGAGAATTGGACGAGGAAGAGGGAGTGGCAGATGAACCTCGAAAGACGGTATTGAAGGCTCTCTTTGACGAGCACAAACTCTACCTGCGCATTGAAAGCGATCTGCCGTCTCCCTTGATGAAAACGAGCGCAACCAAAACCGACCTGTCAAAGCAAGAGGCGCTGGAGATCTATCTCGAGCCGCAGTCCGGGGAAGTCGCCTATCGCTTCAAGGTCGGGCTGAGCGCAGAGCAGAAAGAAGACGCGGCCAGTGGCTTCATCACCGATGCGATGGATCCTCGACACGGCAAGTTCGATCCGGATTGGGACGGTGAATGGAATTACGTATCAAGGCTCGATCGAAACGAGAATCGTTGGTTGGCATTGATTACGATCCCCTTCAAGACCATCGCCACCAGTCCACCGGTCGCAGGCGCATTCTGGCGTGGCAACGTGGGCCGCAGTCATGTCCCGGCCCCCGGCGTAATCCGTCGTTCGATGCTATCTGTGAACCCGCAGACGAAAGGAGTGTCCGATAAGAACTCCTTCGGCGAGCTTGTCTTTCACGTTCCCGGATCTGAGACCGCAGCAAGACCCGCCAGGAATCCACTCAAAGAATGGCGAGATAAATACTACGCTGAGACCTTCGAGATCCCCGCCGACTGGAAGAAGCTGCCGAACCCGCTGCCTCCCCTGAAAGATTGGCTTTTCCGCACCGACCCGTTAGAGCAGGGACTTGCGAATGGCTGGCACAAGGCCTCGTCCAGCAAGAAGGAATGGAATCAGGCAACCATCCCATCTTTCTGGGCTGAGATTGGCGAAACAGGCAAATACCAGGGTGTCGGCTGGTATCGCACGACCTTCGACGTGCCTGCAAAATGGAAAGGAAAATCCGTTCGGCTGTTGTTCGGGTCCGTAGACGAGCAAGCATGGGTCTACGTCAACGGCCATCTCGTCAGAGAGCACACGGAGAAGTCGGAAGGCAAGTCATACAACGAACTCTGGGAAGAACCGTTCGCCGCTGAGGTCAAGCCCAACCACCTGAATTACGGCAAGCCGAACGTCCTCGCGGTGCGCGTCCTCAACTCCAAAGCCAACGGCGGCCTCTGGCGTCCCGTGCTGGGACATGCTGTGGTGAAATAATGGCGCAGCCTGTGCCGTTGGTATGCGGGGGCATTGGCGCTCTGCTGAACTGACTGCCTAACCGATGATAGTGGCAACTACTTCGCCCTCCTGGACGTGAGGGTGGGTCCACATCATTGAATGCTCCGAAGTGTTCTCGTGGGCGCAGCCGTACTGGTAAAGGTACCCCGACGCGGGCGCCCGCAGTTCTTCACTGCCCAGGTCTTCGTCTGAAAACACGTGCCCCAGCAGTGCGCCTTCCTCGACCCAGTCGGAAGTGTGCCAATGGGAGCGAACAAAGAGCCCGGTACGCGTCGTTGGCACTTTGACTTCCTCAGCATCGTTCAACCAGATGGGGCCTTCGTCCTGTCCTTCAAGTTCGCCCGGCAGCATTTCCAGAAGTCGGAAGCAGTTCGCTAGAGCGCGGATGCCGCGCTCCACTTCCGCGGCCCAGATCCCGTACTGGCCGGCAAACTCGATGCATATCCCCGTGCGTTCCGTGTCATTGAAGTACGCCGTCAACAAACATGGCACCACCGGCCGATCCTTAATCTCCGGCTTCCATTCCGTTCTCCTGGCAAAGCGAAGGGCCGAGACCTCCGCAAAGCGGTTGGCAAGGTCGTGGCCCTCGCGGACCAACGCAGTGGTGGCCCAGAAGATGTTCCAGCAGTGCAGATCGATGCTGTGTGTGGCGTCCCCGACCACTGCCTCAAAGAGAGCATGGGACAGCCGCTCGGCATTGTTTCCATCGGGCTTGCCGGGCCACGTGCAGTTCACATTGTCAGAGACCTTGTAGCCTGGAAAACGGCTCAGCTCGAAATCAATGTGGGGCTGGTGTCCGCGCACTGCGACCGGATTCGCAAATGGCACCAGCAGGCAACTACCCCGCACCAGCCCACTCTCAGCCATCGGAAGGAATCGTCGTATTACTTCTGCTCCCTGCACTTCATTGCCGTGCAGCACGGCAGTCACCAGCACACACGGCCCGCTTTGGTTTGAATCCACCTTCCAGTAAGGAATTCGATACTTCTCACCATCGGTTCTTTCGGCTTCGACATATTTCACTTGCGTATCAGTCATGTCGTAATGCGTAATTCGTAATGCGTAATCAGAGCTCTTCAGCCGTCCCACGCTGGCCCGTCAGAAGCAGTTACTCCATGGCTGAATCAGGAACCCTGTTCAGAAAGCAGTGCCACGGATGAATCAGGGACACGGATTGGAGAAGAGGGTCCAGCAACACTGTTCAGAATCCAACTTCTTGCTTAATACTACAGCGTTGAATGTTCATCCAAGTCAACAGATTAGGATGGTTGCGATCCACATGTGCTCTCTAAATGGCAGCTTTCTCGTGGGGAGATGGGTCTCTCGATCTAAGAGGCCACCGGCTTGCCCGGCTTGCCCGGCTTGCCCGGTGGAGCCTCACGATTTTTCCTCGCGAGCTATGAACCTGCATGTCAGGAGGCCACCGGCTTGCCCGGCTTGCCCGGTGGAGCCTCACGTTCCTGTGCAGAGCGTGAAACTCCACTGGGCAAGCCGGGCAAGCCAGTGGCCTCATTCGGCCTCTGCATACCACGCGAGGAAGAAACGTGAAACTCCACTGGGCAAGCCAGTGGCCTCATCGGATTAAATCCAAAGGACATTGAATGATTTGTGAGAAATGCGGGATGGAGACTAAGAAAAACGCAATGGTGTAGGCCAGATTCTGGTAAATCCAAGGCTGTAGGATTAATCAAAGCACTGTCAATTCCACCGGCTCCGCCTCGTCTCGTACTTCCGGCTCGTAATACTGATACACCACCGAGCGCGGGGTCTTCACCTTCACGGGGAACTTTGCCCGGAGTTGGTAGCTGAAACTCACCGGCTTCCCGCCATGAATCTCACGGAAGTAGAGGATGACTTGCCTGCCCGTGATCGAGAAGCGTTCGATCATCCCCTGCGACTTCATCGCCTCGAATGCATCCGGCATCACTTCGAATCCTGGTGGGATGCCCAGGTCGACGAGCGTCATCGGGGCTACACCTGCGCGGTTGTATCGGATACTGACCCTGGAAGTGAGCGTATCGTCCTTCTTTAGAGACGTGGTGTCATAGGTCACATCGATAGAAAGCACCTGGCGATCAGCATCAACGCTTTCCCTTTCCCAGGGCTGGTAATGGGTGGCCACGATCTGGTAGGCGAGACTGCCTTTGCCTGCCGTCTCAAGGGCTATGGTGTTCTTTCCCTGCTGCACGAAGTCCCTCAGACTGATGAGCCGGAACACGTCACTTGTCTCTTCCGAGATCTTGATTTCTTTGACGAGTCTGCCATTGGCCGCGACGGTGACATCCAACTCGCCCTCGACATTGCCGCTGTTGCCTGAACCGGCAAGGAGCGCTCTCATGACGTGGATGGTCGCCTGGGTGGAACTCCAGGTTCCCAGGGAATCTTTCTGCTCGATGAGCCAGGCGAGTGCTTTGTGAGCGGAATCCACGTGACGGCCGGACCGCATGAACGCATACGCTGCCAGGGCCGTAGTTTCGATGGACAAGACATCTCCGCGGGAAAAGGTCACCCCTTGCGAGCCGGCAGTCCAATAGACCAGTTTTTCTTTGGATTGCTTCAGAGCGTGTAACCGTTCGAGGATTTCTCCCGCCTCGGTCTTCTGTCCGGCAGCAGCAAGTGCATTCACACAGAGAGACAGCGAGTAAGCATCCGATTCGCTGCCGCTGTTCTGGATGATGAAATCGAGGGCTCGCTCCAATCGATTGTTCGTCTTGCCTGATTCTGCGAGAGCCCAGGCGATGTAGGCCGTAGTTCGGAGGGTCGCACCACGGAACTGATTGATGGCACCTTCGGCAATGCCTCCCTGCGTCGGCACCCACGAGCCGTCTCCCTTCTGCTGCCGGTAGAGCCAATCACGAGTCCGGCTGATTACGGCCGGGTCGACTTCAAACACCTTGGCCATGTCGTTAAATTCCATCAGCCCGTAGGCGGTCAGCACGTTGTGGGCTGGCGATTGGCCAAACCATTCGAAGCCGCCTCCTTTCACTTCGTAAGAAAGCAGGCGCTGGTAGCCCACGTTGATGTAGTTCAACGCCTTCATCTCGATCTCAGGTTTAATCTGATTCGTCTCCCGCAGGTAATTCAAGACCATCACGTTCGGGTAGGTGCTCGAAGAGGTCTGCTCGAAACATCCGGACGGCATCCGGAATATCCCCTCCAATCCTTCCATCACCTGGCTGAAAGAGCCGGGATAGATTTTCACCAGCAG
>Ga0207984_1000408_pt1 | contig 26515 bp, 27 predicted proteins | sample ETNtaG_30_FD_185760 | JGI IMG/M metagenome (GOLD analysis project Ga0207984, IMG submission 185760) | Marine microbial and viral communities from oxygen minimum zone, Eastern Pacific Ocean - ETNP201306PF43B (SPAdes) (version 2) | ecosystem: Environmental > Aquatic > Marine > Oceanic ...
GCACTATCTGAATATAGAATTTTGAAATTGGCATTGATTACACTCTCCTTTGATTGCGGGAAAACACTAGTGATAGCATGTACAAGGTCAAATTTATTCTTCTCTTTTCTTTTTACGAATCTGATGATCATATATCAAAAAACGGATAATTTCATCCGATATTTCCTTTGTTAGTCCCGACCCAGATTTATGCATCATTTTATAGACATATTCTTGCCATTCCTCAGCAGAAAAATTAGAGTTAATCGGGCGAGCTAAAGTATGACAACGGCTGCACTTTCTGGCAAAAACCTTATATGACTGCCGCATTTTCCGTGGATAACTTGACACATCAATTTCAGCTAGGCCTAAATCAGCAGGATATATCTGGCTAACCACTTTTGACATTCTGTAAAACAGAACAACCAACAAACAAGAGAGTATCAACATTATAACAATGGAAATGATGAAAACAGGACGAATGTTTAACAAAATTAACCGGCGTAAATTTAACTTGAAATTAATTGGAGGTATTATACTAGATCAAAAAAAACAAAATCTCGGATACGTCAAATTAGAAAAAGATATTAACATCGTAAACCTATTGTATAGTTAATCATTGCTTAAACGTGCACGATTGTGCGGCGCATCAAATTTGAAATTAGGGCCAACAGGCACGATCTTTGTTGGATTGATTTCGGGGTGTGTCATATAATAATGTCGTTTGATATGATCGAAATCAACCGTTTCTGCTATACCATTATGATGGTATAGATCACACATATACCCATAAAGATTTGGATAGTCGATGATGCGTTTCAAGTTACACTTGAAATGTCCATGATAAACGGCATCAAAGCGGATTAGTGTAGGAAAAAGACGCCAATCAGCTTCCGTAAGTCGATTACCTGTCAAATAACGGTGTTCCGAAAGCCTGCTTTCCAACAGATCAAGTGTTTTAAACAATTTGTGAACAGCTGCTTCGTAGGCATTTTGAGTCTTGGCGAAACCCGAACGGTATACGCCATCATTTACATTGGAATAGATTAAGTCATTGATCTCATCAATCTCAGACCGCAGTTCGACAGGATATAGGTCAAGATTGCTGTCTGTGAAATCATCAAATGTACTGTTCAACATCCGCATTATATCATCATCACAGTTACTGACAATCTGACTGGTTTTAATATCCCATAAGACGGGAACTGTCACTCGTGCCTCATACCTTGAATCGCTAAAGTCGTAGGCTTGGCCGAGATATTCAAACCCATTGATAGGGTCTTTCTTTTCGGTAAAACCCCACCCTCGTTCGTCGCGGATCGGATCAACAACCGTCATTCCAATTACATTTTCTAACTTTTTGAGTTTCCGTACAATGATAGTTCGATGCGCCCATGGACAGGCAAGGGATACATAGAGGTGATAACGTCCTGACGCTACAGGGAATTTGGACGAGCCACCTTTCTCAACCCAACTACGAAATTGATCTTCTTGCCGTAGAAATTCCCCTCCTTCACTTTTTTCTTTATGGTGTAACATTAGTTTTTATGCCTCGTATTTGTTTAACAAAATCAACGGAGAACAAATACCGATCCTTTAACTAGTAGACAACAATATGCTTGAATGCAGAATATTTGCAAACTGAACTGAATATGGCAGGACTTTAATGCCAATTCTAAGTTTAATGTGCGGACAGGAAAGAAATCACCTTTAAAAACTGAGTCCAAATGAGAAAATGGGAAGGAGTAATTGTTTTTAAGAATTTCCAGTATTGACTTATATCAAGGTAACTTTAAGGTTTTATTTAATTTGCGCTTTTTTCTGCCACAAACACCATGGCGAAACTATCATCATAATTGTACTCTTGATTAGAATCATAATTGCTGAAAAAATTTCGGATATTGAATCCAGATGATTCTAGTAGAATCTCCATTTCCGATCGGAAAATATATTTCGTTTGGACTATACGAACCGCCTTTTCAATCCGACCATCGGGGTAAACAGTGTCATAGATCATTTCGGTATCCTGAATTTGGTCTGTCAAGTTTACCCTGACACGATCATTTCGAACATAGGTTGTACTGGTTTCTTCATCATAGAGCAAGCCGCGGTAAATTGGGACATCTTTACGTCGTAGCCATTCACGAGCCAACTCACCATGCTTGGGAGTCACAATATCAATAATTAATAGTCCATTGTCAGTCAACATGTTGTGTGCGTTCACCAGCGTTTTTTGTTGATCTTCCCGTGTAAGCAGGTTTAAAAACGAATTGAAGGCAATCAAAATAAGATTAAACTGTATATCTTGTTGAAAATCGGGCAACTCATGCTCAATTAGTGTAATGCGTTGCTTGACTTCATCAGGTCCCGCATCCATTTCCGATTGCACAAATTCAAGCATTGTCTCTGAGCTATCAACACCATAAATATCAATACCTATGCTTGCAATAGGCAACAGCAATCGGCCGACACCACACCCAAGTTGCAAGACTGGACTGCCTTGTGCTCTAGCGTAGTCCAGATACATGCTAATACCTTCCGTCTTATCGGTCATGTCAAGATCATACATCGATGCCAATTGATCAAACTGATTCATGTCTACGTCCCCGAAATATTTTCAACTACCAATAAGTATACAACATTACCTCGAACAAGAGCAATTGAAGAACGGTTAAACTGATGACACAACGTAGATCAGCAAGATTGTTACGCTGGTGTAGATATTTAGCTGCTGGAATAACAATGAAAGGTGCCATAAAAATCCAAATCCGTTCGACTTCCATCGTATAAAGTGTTGAAAATGCAATAATAACTAGTGTGACAAGATAACTAGAAGGGAATAAGTCCCAAGTTCCTCGAATTGATTTCAATGTGCCATATAACCAGGAAATGGTTAATGGTGCCCCCACACCAATCAAAAATGCTAATAGATTGGCAGTACTCAAACTCAAATACCGACCAATCGTTTCATATCCAGTTCCCATACCAGCTTCGTCTTTCTTTATCGAAGCCCATACAGCTTCAAATGGATTGAAGTCGGTAAACAAAAACAGAAGGCCATAAAAAGCGACAAAAGAAATTAAGGAGATTGATAGCGTTTTTATCACATGGTGGAATTGTTGACGATCGAAAACAAAACTTAAGACAGCGAAAATGGTGAAATATAGACCGATAAAAACGGTAGAATAAGTCATCAGCATACCTAGACTTAGACAGAGTCCAATACAAATAGCCAAAACTTTTTTTGTAGAAGAAACTGATTTAAAAAAAAGATAGGTACTTAGTATTGGAAAGACACTAAATGGCCCATCCATTGATGTTGACGTGAAGATGACAAAGTTGGGCATAATCAGAAAAAGTATTATTGATAATCTTCCTACTTCTTTACCATAGAGTGTTTTTGCTAGCAAATAGATGGGAATAATGACAGTACTCGTGAAGAGAATTGAGATGAGAGATGTTGAAATGAGATTGTATCCAAAGATCTTGCTGAAAACCCACAAAAAGATCACCCCCCCAGGAGGATGTGTTTGTGAATGTCCAGATAGTTCCAGAAAAATATCTGCTTTGGCGTAGTTTCTCAAAAAATAGTAAAGACCGACTTTGTTAAGAAGTGGGACATCTCCATAATACTCCAGCGATAAACGGGTATAGGGCTCAATCAGCGCAGGTAAGTGTTTTCCCTCAATCTCTTTGTATCCATCAATCATCGCTACACTGATGCCGATAAGTGAGAAAAGGCTTATCGAAATAGCTAGAAATATCACAGTTGAAACCCTTGGGTGCTTAACTAGATTATGCCAAAACAATAGGAACAAAATTAGGATGAGACATGCAGGTATAAGCCAAACCCCAAAATTTATCTGTGGAATGGCAAACAATGGAGGTACATGATGGTTAGCCTTTACAGCACCGAGATGGATTGGTACATTAACCATCAGATAATTTAGCAACTTGTGGTATATGAAGAAAAAAGAGGAGAGAACGACGATTTGTAAGAGTAGGGAACCACTGATTCTAGAAAGAAAATATTTTGGCTTCAAAATTTTTTCTTTAGAAACTGGACGGCGATAGGAGGAACCATTGTAAGCAGAAATTCGTCTTTTACTTTGGGATCCGACATTTCCATCACTTCACTGACCAAAGTTGAGCTCAGGTGTGCGTATTTTAGGTCGGACATCATGAAAATCGTCTCCACTAATGGTGCCAGTTGCCGATTCATTCTTGCCATTTGGAATTCATATTCGAAATCGGAAAATACACGTAGGCCTCGGACAATTGTGGAGGCACCAAGCGAGGCTGCATACTGTGCGGTTAATCCAGAGTACTGATCGACTTCGGCATGTGGATAGGGCTTTATTACCTCACTCAACATTTCAATTCGCTCTTCGAGAGTGAATCTGGTAGATTTAGCTGGATTGACACCGATTGCCACAATGAGCTTATCAAAGCTTGATAAACGGGAGATACGGTCAATTAAATCAATATGCCCATTTGTCACAGGATCAAAACTAGCGGGAAAAATGACAATTTTTTCCGACATACTAATACTTCCAATTAAAGAATATTATCTTTAAATCTGCATCTTAGCATAACTTGAATCTGAAGAACAAATATAAAAAGGAGGAAACATCTACCTTCTTCCTTAAGGCGCAAGCTTTAACCAATTTTGTCTTTGGCGTATTTAACGTTTTTTTTGTTACTCTGTTGCTAGGATGTTTTTTTATTCAACTGTTTATAATTGTCTAATTTTATACAATGTGTATTTGCTTAAGTAATAACGACCTTCCTTTGCATTTTATTTGATTTCCCATAAATCTATGTTTCTCTTTCAATTTGAGGGGGTAATCAAGACTTTTAGCATAAAAAAGCCCTCCCAGAGAAAAAGAGAGGGCTAAATGGTGATTAACAAATATTCTTAATTATGGTCTTTCTTAATTTGTGCCCAAGTTGTTGACACTTTCTTCCGAGGATCTACTGCCCAAGTGTTTTCAATCACAATGTTGTCGAAATGCCCTTGCTGGGCATAAAGTTGAATGCCAATATAACCTTCTTCATATTCCTTATCAGCACCTTTGATTATTTTGTTGTCTTCCCGTGTCAATTTAAACTCTCCACCTTTGACTTCGAATTTCCAGTGGAGCGGAGCTTGTTCTTTATACGTAATCCCTTTCTCAGCCTCTATCAACTTGTACCAAGGTTTATCATCACTAACCCGCTTCTGGATTTTCATGAATGGCCCTTTGATTTTATCGACTGGTACTTCTGGCCACCCATCGTTAATCATGATAACACGATAGTGTTTCTTGGTGCTTTCATAAGCCCACGTGATCCCCATACCATCATTGTCAGCAGCGAAAACATCCATCTCGATTGTAAATTCTCTGAATTTTTCAGCTTTGTAAATAGCAAAAGTGCCCATTAGACAGGTATCTGCCTTGGAACCCCATATATTAGAACCTTGAAACAAAGAATTTCCGTCTAGCGGCCCTTTTTTAATCTCCCATGTAGAAGGTCCTGCATCTCCCAGATTTTTCGGTGCCTCATCAATGAATTCCCAATCTTTTATGCTTGCCTTGTTGTCAAAATTAATTTTGATTTTTTCTTGCGCTGAAGAAAGAGTCGCAGATATAAACAAACAAAAAAACATCGATAAAAAATATTTAGCTTTATACGTTCTCATGATTTTAAGCCTCTAAAATTTTAGTTTTAATAGTTCCGATCCGCTTTAGCTTGTGCCCAAGTTGTCGATACTTTTTTATCTGGATCTACAGCCCATGTGCTTTCAATTACAATATTATCAAAGTAGGCTTTTTGAGCATAGAGTTGAATGCCAACATATCCTTTTCTGTACTCTCTATCTATCAATTCCTGCAATGGTTTTACCATCATCTCGCCTGAATCTAAAATTCCCTCTTTTTACTGAAAGTTGCCAATGAAGCGGAGCTTTCTCTCTATAGGTTATCCCCTTCTTGACCTCCATGAGCTCGTACCAAGGATCATCGTCACTCACCCGTTTCTGCATTTTCATGAATGGACCTCTAATTTTATCAACTGGTACTTCCGGCCATTTATCATTGATCATGATAACACGGTAATGTTGTTGGGTACCCTCAAACGCCCAGGCAATTCCCATCCCGTCATTATCGTCCGAGACAACATCAACATCCATCTTAAAATCAACAAATTGTTTACCTTTGTAAATAATAAAGGTCCCCATTAAGCAACTGTCGTCTTTAGTTCCCCAAGTGTTAGAGGATTGGTATAAAGCCTTGCCCTTAATCGGTCCATTTGTAATAAACCATTGAGAAGGTGCTCCTTTCCCAATATTTTTCGGAGATTCATCAATGATTTCCCAATCTTTTAAGTCGGCATCATTTTCAAAATCAAAGACAAATTTTTGGGCTTGGGAGATACTAAAAACAAAAAACAGATAATAGAAAACGGATACAACAAAAATGTATCTGCTTAATAATCGCTTTGTTCTCATAGTTTTAATAAAAGAATTGCCCCATGAAGAAAACATGGGGCAAAATCACTATTACGAAAATACACACCAAAAATTATTGGCTTGATTTAATTGAGCTCCAAGCTGTTGCCAACTTGCCTCTAGCATCGACAGCAACCGTAGATGGTGTGATCACAATATTGTCAAAATCGGCTTGTTGAGCATAAAGTTGAATGCCCACCTTACCGGTTGTTCGACCAACTGTAGCACTTATGCTTAGTCCGTCTTCTCTTTTAAACTTAGCTTCACCGTTTATGACACTGAGTGTCCAATGAAGACGTTTACCTTCCGCATAGGGTTTATAGTCGTCTTTAACAACTTCGATGATCTTGTACCAAGGTTCTTCCGGGCCAACTCGCTGTTGTAATTTCATAAATGGGCCTCCAACTTTATCCAAAGCAGGACTTGGCCACTTATCATTTATCATGATGACTCGATGATGTTTATCTTGACCTGTAAACCCCCACACAATACCCATACCGTCGTTATCAGCGGCGAAGACATCCATTTCCATAGTGAAATCTGTAAAATCCTTGCCTTGATAGATGGCATAAGTTCCAAGGAGGCAACTATCTTCCTTGCCAGTCCCTTTACTTGGTGGTGCGTTTCCCCAAATGTTAGAGCTTTGATAGAGCGATTTACCATCAAGCTTTCCATCCCTAATTAACCATTTAGAAGGTCCTTTGGGCTTAGCTGTTTCATCGTCAATAAATTCCCAACCATCTGTTTTGCCATCCTCAAAATCAATCTTGATCGCCTCGGCACCAGAAGAAAAATTAGAAAATAATAAAACAGAGAGGAACATAAGTGTTACGAAAATACTAATCTTCATCGTGAATCTCCTAAACCAGTTGATTCTTGATACTAACTATAATATCCATAATATCTTAAGATATTACAATAACATCACAAAAATAGCAATGTTTTTTAACCGTGAGACGCCTGCGAATTATACATAATATACAATAAGATTTCGTTTATGATAATTTCTGATTTTACTCTCAATTGCCCGGCTACTGATTCCTTCAACTGTCTCTAAGACTTGCAGATCAATGTCTACCAAGACTAGTTCAGCCCTCTCAAAATTTGGGACAAGATTAGGATCTGTAACTAATCCTTACCCCAACTATAGTTTTTCTTCCGCTCGCAACACGTCGACTAGAGATTCTCGTACGCCAATTGGTAGATCAACCCAACAATTGCCGCGTCGTTCAGATTCATAGATAGCCATAATAATTTCAATAGCGGCCCGACCATCTAAACCGTTACATCGAGGGGATCGATCCTCCTGAATACAATTTATTAAGTCCTGCACGGCCTTTATCATTGATGTCTCAGTCCAAGAGGGATTTGGGAAAGTATCTGGTTCCAACGCCCACCATGTTCCACTTTCAAAATCAATTGGTTGCGAACGCCAAACGCCAGCCCCAAAACCTAGTTTTATAATTCCTTTTTCACATTGCAATTCTAAATCCCAACGTTCATATTCAGTTAGCTCATCACTAATTACAACACCATCTACACCGTTTTGAAACTGTAGTAAAGTGTAACTGGTATCCTCCACGCGAAATTCGTGACGTATCCGTCTTCGTGCTGTACCAAGTACTGAGATTACATCACCAACGAAGAAGCGCAATATGTCAAAAGTATGTACAGAATCATGTAGTAATGGACCTTCGGTATCTGCCACCCATTCAGGTGAAGGCTTGCATCCCTGGCAGTGACCAATGACGTGGAGTAACGGTCCTAGTTTGCCAGAGTCCAGCAGATCTTTTGCCGCTTGGTATTCGCCCGACCATCGACGTGAACAGTTAATCAACAATTTGGTCCTATTTTCTTCACAAGCTTTGATCATTCGGTCACAATCACCTAGGCTTAATGCCATGGGTTTCTCGCAAAAGACCCCTTTAGCACCAGATTCAGCAGCGGCGACAACCATTGCTGGATGTAATGGAGGATGTGTAGCCACACAAATAATATCTAAGTCTTCTTTGTTCAACATCTTCTGATAATCATGGTAGAGGTTATCGACATCCCATTTTTTACCAAAGGTACTAAGCCCTTCCGATCCACGATTACAAGCGGCAACTATCTCGGTATTAGGTAGAGCGTCAAAAGCACCTGCAATTGAAATTGGGTGTTCATCAGATTGATCCTCCATCTTACTGGCAATACGACCACATCCAATAATACCGACGCGGTAAGTTTTCACAGTATCTCCTTATAAAAACAAACGATTGAAAATTTGTGCGTTGGATTCAATTTTAAAATACACGTTTACTCATTTTGATTTTAGTCTGATACTTATTGATAAGAACTAGGTTCTAGTCTTCGCGATAACGTGTAAATTTAATTTAGCATCCTACCACGTTTGTCATTGGCACAACAAACCAATTCACTTATAATCCTAAATTAACATGGGGCTTAAGCCAATTAATTTATTTTGATTGAAAATGGCGGGGAAATTTAAGATGAAGATTAACCGGATTAGACTTTATATTGTCAATGTATCCGGAGCGAAGATGGTGGTGGTCTGATGAAGTTTATGGACAACCCTTACACCAACGATCTGAACATGGTGTTGCAGAAGTGGAGACTGATACTGGACTTATTGGCTTAATACAAATTGAGCGTAACATACCGTCTGAAACTATGATTTCAATCTTAAATTCTTGGCTCGGTCAAGGCATTTTAGAGCTTAATCTGCGTTTAATTAAGCCTCCGATGATAGCATTCTTTGAACAAGTAGTTCTTGATTTGCGTGGTCAGGCACTTGGTGTTCCTATCTGGCAACTCCTAGGTGGGCGGCTGTGAGCCCAAATTCCTGTTACTCAATGTACCGGCTATAAAACGCCGGAGCACACTGCAGATGATGCGCAATGGGGATGGGAACAAGGTTTTCGCTCCTACAAAATGAAATGTATTACCGAGGCCGAAGAGATCCCAGAGGAACGAATTCGTTATAGAACCAGGATTAGCCATGCGTTTACCTGTTATTTTAGAAGTCAATAAAACGAGTAAGCTAAAGTTTCAGATTAGTGACGATCTAGACTTAGGTATATATGAACATTCAGGGCTGTAGTCATCGTTATTACGTGATTGGCCTTGGTTGATATGGACTGGAATATTAGTTTTCGTTATTATTCCCTTAAGTAGTAATAAAAATGAAGAAGATGAATATCACGAGATTATATATGAAGTTGGGATGACAGATTCAGGTGAAGTACCGTATAGCCTATAGTCCTCTCTTGTTTGATTGACCAGTTATCTAGAATTAAGTGATGAGAAACAGTGAGTGTTTTATCGTTATAGCAATGAAGGAGAAAAGTTACGGTGTGTCTATGAAAAATCAGATAATGGATGGATAAATACCCTTCCAGATGGAACGACATATAGCATGACCGCAGAATGATTCTTGTCTCATCTGTCACCTGTATTTGTAGATGACTACGGAGAGGTCACTAATGGTTAGGGTAGTCAGGAAAGAGTAATGGCAATATTTAAACAAGGAAAGAACGCAAGAATAAAGCTAATTTAGAAAAGTTTTTTCCGATTGAATAATGATACGATTTGGGGAGTTTTATAAAAATATGAAGAATGTATTAGAAGCAATAGTAATATCTTTAACTTTTTAAAAAATGATTAGTCCTCTTATAAAAAACTCATACTAAAGGAAATACTCATGTATTTAAAACACATGCGACCGTATCAATTAAAAAAAGCTGTGGTTTCGAGCTATCCTTTACTTGTGCCAGCTGGTTGTATTGAAACTCATGGTCCTCATATGGCAATTGGTCACGACACAATCATTGTAGAAGAGATTTGTGACCGAATTGCCAAAGAAATTGATGTTGTCATTGCACCTTCTTTTGATTATGGACCAACTGGTTATGCTCTAGGTAGCCCCGAGGATGGAACTATAGATCCTGACTATAACGCATTTGGCAATCATGTCAAAGCAATCTTAAAGAACTTTTGCCAAATGGGTTTTAAAAAGATCTATGTCATTATCATGCATCAAGGAATGGAGGCTCCATTGGCCTTGGCTTTCAAAAAAGCTTCGGCAGAATTAGCTTTTGAAGGAGTTTTGGAAAAAGGCTACCCTCGTGGTTGGTGGGGGGATGAGAATTTGAAAGATGAAGTTGGGTCAGTATGGAGTCAGATTGAAGTTCAGCCGATGATTCTTTCACCTGCCTCCCCTCCAGCTGGTGGTGACCACGCTGGATACAACGAAACATCTTTCCTTCTTGCTACTTGCCCTGAACTAGTGGAACAAGATCAATTGGATGATGACGCACCTTGGTACTGCCGCCAAGATGAAGAAAAAAACAGCTGGACCGCCAATGCTAAACACGGACAGGTTATGGTTGAGGCGGTCGTCAATACCTGGGTTGAGAAAATTTCTAACCTTCGTTAGATCTCAAACAAACGAAGCAAATCCTTTATTCAGAGTTAGCGTTTGTTTTAATCGTCCTCTACGATTCCCAGCTTAATGCTTTCTGCCGGTTTCTCATCGATGACGCGATATGCTTCTGCCGCTTGGCTAAAGTTTACAATTGGGTAAACGAGACCATCTACAGAAATCCTATCTTCTCTTAGTAAAGCAAAAGCTTCTGCGTGCAATCGAGTAGTATCCCAAAGTGGATGGTTTTTTAGCGTGCTGTTGACATCACGAGTTGACGTGATTGTCAATTGATTCCTGTGCCACTCGCCTTCAAAACTTAATACACTGGAGTCGCCAGTGTAATAAGCGGAGGAGACAATTTTCCCACCATAGGCAGTTGCACGAAGCGCATCATTCATAGCTGCATAACTACCGCTTGTTTCTATGCAAACATCAACTCCAGCGTTTTTAGTTTGGTCCTTCACAATAAATCCTACGTCGTCTATGATCGGGTCTATTACCAAATCCGCACCGTGATTCTTCGCCACCTCTCGTCTGACTGGAATTGGATCAGAAACAGCGATCCATCTTGCTCCTTGAAGACGAGCTAGTTGTAAGGCCATCTGACCAATAGCGCCCAATCCGAATATAACCACAGATGTTCCAAGGTATATTTGGCTTCCCTGAATTGCACATAGCGCAACACCTGCAGGATCAGAATACACGATTGCCTCTGCTGACATGCCCTCGGGAACTTTCTCAACTCGTCCCTGATTGACGGTATGTGTTTCTCGGATTGGCAGGTGACCAAAAACCTTGTCGCCAATCTGAAAAGACGTGATTTCCTGACCAACTTCGATAACCTCGCCAACTGCCATGTTTCCCAACCGAATCGGGAATTTGGGATCTCCTCCTTCTCCGATATGAATGCGCTTTTGACCATCAAAAGGCGAAGTCTGATCTTTCGTATTGGCACGATAGGGTCTAAGCTCTGTACCATGTTTGGGCGCGGAGAAGATACTTCTTATTCTTAGCTCATTTGATTTGAGAGGTTGTTCCTTATACTCACGTAATACAGGAGTTCTTGGCGCAATAGCAACTAGTTCCCTTGGCATTCTTTTCGTTTCCTTTTTTTATTATAATAATACGTAACCCTTATTAAAAATTCATGATATACACAAATCCACTACGTTTTTATATACTTCGTACATGAGTCTGGTGATTATTACTATTTATGGCATGCGCCTATATGTGTGCCATACTGTATATGTTTCTGCATCTGGAAATGAAGGTAAACATATACGATCCATATCAGACTTTTTACTATGGTTCCATATTAATTATTTTAGTTGATGAAAATAAAATATGACAAGGATATAATACTATCATTTTCATATTCTACATTTCGATGATGCGTATCTCATTTTACAATAAAAAGATCATGGAGATTTCTAAACAACCGACAAACAGCTGTAATTTCATAAACCATGATCTCTCGCTCATTGGAATTGAATATATAAAATCTCTTTGTAGAACTTATTCATATTATTAGCCAATTATAATTCCACTATACGGGATAGAAAAAGTAAACAACAAAATGAAAAAAATGAAACGTGCTTTAATTAGCACTTACGACAAAACGAATCTGGTTGAATTGGGGAAAAAACTTACTGACTATAAAATCGAAATTCTATCAACAGGAGGAACCGCTCATTGTTTGCGTGAAGCGGGAATTGATATACGTGATATTTCTGACTATACAGGTTTCCCGGAGATGTTGGATGGCCGTTTGAAGACGCTGCATCCAAAGATACATGGTGGGTTGTTAGCCTTACGTGAAAACTCCAATCACATTGCTCAAACACAAGAACATGGGATTCAAATGATTGACATGGTAGTTTGCAATCTGTACCCTTTTGAAGCGACTGTTTCTGACCCGGATGTTGAGCTTGCTAGTGCCATTGAAAATATTGATATCGGAGGGCCCACAATGATCAGGTCTGCTGCCAAGAACTATCAGGATGTTGCTGTTCTAACCTCGTCACAACAATATGCCGATGTCATCGCCGAATTAACCGAAAATGACGGTTGTCTGTCTAGTAAATCTCGGTTTGATTTGGCCAAGGCAGCATTTACTCATACTGCGCTGTATGATAAGGCAATATCGAATTATCTTACCGGCTTGGATCAGAAAGATGTCAACATGCCCGAAGTTTTAGGTCTTCAGTACAATAAATGGCAAGATTTGAGATACGGGGAAAACCCACACCAGTCTGCTGCTTTTTATCGTGCTCCAACTTCTGCAGTGCCATGTGTAGCATGGTCAGATCAATTAAACGGTCAACCTTTATCCTATAACAACTTGCTTGATTTGGAAGCAGCATTAGAAATTGTAAAGGACTTCCCCAATCCCACTTGTTCTGTCATCAAACATAATAACCCTTGTGGCCTAGCTACTCATACCGACCTTGGTCAAGCGTTTCTTGATGCGCTTGATTGTGATCGTGTATCAGCATTCGGAAGCATTGTTGGATTCAATAAGAAAGTAGATTTAAATACAGCTAATTTGCTGCGTGAAGAAGCCAAAGCTGGAATAAAAATTGAGGCGATTATCGCCCCCAGTTTCACCAGCGAAGCCTTAAAGCAACTTTCGCGTGTAAAAACTCGGAGAATTCTCGCTACTGGTGAGTTGGTACATGATAAATCAGCTTTGCACGTTAGGAACATTACCAATGGTATCTTGGTGCAAAGCCCCGATTTCCATGATTTATCTGAAAAGGATCTGCAATTGGTTACTAACAGGAAGCCAACTGAAGACGAAATGAGATCTCTGTTTTTTAGCTGGAAAGCGTGTAAACACGTTAAATCAAATGCTATTTTACTTGCACAAGGTACGAAGACGGTTGGGATCGGAGCCGGACAAATGAGTCGCGTTGATTCTAGTATCATTGCCGTTCGGAAAGCGGGGGACCGAGCGATAGGTGCAGTATTAGCTTCCGATGCTTTCTTTCCATTTCCCGATGGTGTTGAAACAGCGGGCAAAGCTGGAATAACCGCTGTTATTCAACCTGGAGGGTCCGTTAGTGATGAAGCGGTTATTGAAATGGCTAATAAATATGATATGGCTATGGTTTTTACGGGTGTTCGTCATTTCAAACACTAGATAAATGAATCAAGAATTCTGAAAGATCCATTGAAGATTGTTGTTAATACTGATAACATTGTTCTAGTAATGGGTAATTAGACTCTGAATTTCTAAAGGATAAAACTTATGTCACGAAAAATAAAGAATCGACCGAGAATTTTGGTCGTAGTTTCTTTAGTAATTGGATTAGTCGTAGGAATGGCTGCGTGGACTGTTTCTCAAGAAGACAAATGGTATCCTTCTGTATGGGGAGCTGATGATCAACGAGGTGCACTGAACCATTTGACACCAGAGAAGGTCTTAGAAGCTGTGAGTCTGATTAAAACAGGAAAAGTCTATGAATTAGGCAGAACATATGAAGATGTGATGCCCTTATTTGGCACTCGCCACTTTAGTCTACGAATACCCCAAATGTCTGGTCCATTAGGTGATAATCAAGTGACTTGGCACGAAGAGATTTTTAGCGGTGAGATCGGCCAGATTGGAACCCAGTTTGATGGTCTAGCTCATATTGGGATAGGCGACCTCTATTACAATGGGTTACCACAAAGCGAAATTGCTACAGCAGAAGGTTTTGTTAAGTTAGGTGTCGAGAACGTTGGAGCCATTGTGACGAGAGGTGTCTTGATTGACGTTGTTAGTTATAAAGGAGTGGAATATTTAGAAGACAAATACGAAATCACCGCCGAGGATTTGAAGGGTGCACTTCGCCAGCAAGGAACAACCATTAGGTCTGGTGATGTCGTTCTGATTCATACAGGTTGGGGAAGATTCTGGATAACTGATAATGAACGTTACAACGAAAGCGAACCTGGGATTGGTTTAGATGCTGGGAAATACCTAGTTGATCAAGAGATTGTCATGGTTTGTGCAGATAATTGGGCAATTGAAGTTGTACCAAATCCAGATGAGTCTATATCTTTTCCTGTTCATCAGTTGTTCCTTCCTCAAAATGGTATTTATAACCTTGAGAATATTATCACTGAGGAATTGGCAAAAGACAAAGTTTACGAATTTGCCTTTATCTTCACACCACTTAAACTTAAAGGTGCAACAGGTTCACCAGGTAGCCCAATTGCAATTTATTAAACTCTGAAGAATTATTGTTATATGTCGATTATGATTGTTCGTAAGATTGTTGCCGTTCCTTTGCTGTTAATTTCTTTTTTTTCACTGTCTTTAACTTGTGCGGATAGTGAAAAAACACAGATAAATCAGTTGGCTGATTACCCCAATCACCTAACTAGAGATGGTGAGTTAGTTATCCTTCCTAACCATGGGACAGTCTATCTTGGAACAGATTTTCATGGAAAGTTCCATCACTTTGAGCAATGGTTGAAACAAACAGCTTTAATTGAAAAAATTGATTCAGAAGAAGATGTCTATGGCTTGATTCTTGGTGATGTTGTAGATCATAAGCTGACTGAACCGATTCTGGATCCTGATGGAGACGCGAAGATTGTAGATCAAATTCGGCATTTTCAACAACAGCTTGGAATTAAAGGAGAACGCCTAATTTATCTTAAAGGCAATCATGAACTAGCAGCTACCGATGCCTATGCCATGTTAAAAAAGAACGGGATGGATGCCAGTAACCGAAAGCAATTGATTGACCTGCTATACAAAAGTGCTCAAGGCAGCTATTTTCGACAATTTAATTTTATAGAACGTATGACAGATGAACAATACGATTATCTGGTTAATTTGCCTATCATCGCTGTAGGAAAAAACGGCATGGTTGCCGTTCATGCTGGCACCTCGCCTTCAGCCATGAATATTGCTGACCTTGTTCATCCTAGCCAAAAAGTGCTGGATCAGTTGCTGTGGGGTCGACCATCGATTGCGATGGCCGGAGGATATACAACTTCACAAACTCAAACTTTCCTGAAACGAATTGGAGGTTCCCTCCTGATTGTTGGTCATACTCCCCTAAATTATTTGCCTCCCAAAGGCATCAGGAATGGCGTTTCTTTTCTGAATAAACAACAACTTGTTTTTTCAACTGGTTATGGAGCTCAGCCAGGAGTTTCGTCCTATTTAGAAATAAATCTCTCTAAAATATATGATTCTGTTCTTGAATTAAAATATGAAGTAGAAGTACATCCGCTTTTTCCTGCTCAGTAAGATAGCACAAGTAAACTCCATAATTGATTTTGTTTCAAAAAGATTGAAGCTGAATTATTTTTCGTCCTCTAAACTCGCAGACATCCAAAAAATACGCTTGCCTTTTTTGGCATCATGATGCAAAATGGAATATTAAACTTACACATATAATAGCGGAGTTTTTGGAGTTATAATTATGATTATGTATAAAAAAAAGAGTATAAGACTACTGGAATTCTATTCCTTATTATTGTCAGTTTTGATGTTATTTTGTTTCGCTTTTGTTACTTACGCTGATCTCAACGATCCAAGCTTATCTATCTATTATAGTTTTGATAATGTTGGAAACAAAATTATTGAAGATGGTTCGAAGTACAAAAATAATGGCGAGATTGTTGGAGGTGCAAAGTTTAGTAATGGGAAAAGAGGGAAAGCTATTGCGCTTAAACAAGATGTTTGGATCAAAATTAATGGTGCCAAGTTCAAGAATCTTCCTAAAGATGGTTTTACATTAGCGACTTGGGTTAACCATGAAGACTCAGCAGATCCACAAAGTCTGTTTGATGCTATTGGAGATAAACATGGGAGTGGCCTGTTCCACGTCGAAATTCGTTCAGCAGGGTTTCGATTCTTCCATCGCAACGACGAGGAAGCTGAAGTGTTTAATATTAATCCTGGCCCAGTTATCAAAGGTAAAAAATGGCACCACTTTGCGGGTACTTATGATGTGAAAACCAAAGAGGTGGCCACCTATGTCGATGGAAAGCGAACGCACAATGCCAAAGCAGGTGGCGCTAAGCTAGCAACCAACTGGAATGTGTCGGCTGGTATTGGACACCACAAAAAGGGGCGGTGGTATATTGGATTACTAGACGAATTCTTCTTGTTTGCCCGTGCTATTAACGAGAAAGAAGTCAATACAATTATGGCCGGTGATTTTGCTACGTCCGTCAAGTCACTTGATAAACTGTCAGTCACTTGGGGAAAAATTAAAGAAAATCGATGACCACCTTACCTGCGACTAAAACAGATGGGGTATACAACAACCTAGAGGGATAATTTCCTTTGACATTGTTTATGTCATCCTAGCTTCTTTGTGTCTATATGATCTTTAAAAACGAACGCGAAAATATTGCACAACTTAAATAGAAGTTGTTACAATGCTTTGGCAATCAGAAAGGATTTGATTGCCAAAACTTTAAGATTAGGAGTGTTACCTTGAGAAAATTGTTTGTAATTAGTTTAACATTGGCATTTTGTGTCATAGTTTATGCGGGACTCGACGACCCAGATTTATCTATTTATTATAGCTTTGATGACGTGACAAATAATATCATTAAAGACGGCTCACAGTACAAAAATGATGGTGAGATTGTTGGAGGTGCAAAGTTCAAGAATGGAAAAGTAGGGAAAGCCATTGAACTTAAACAGCAAGTTTGGATCAAAATCGATGGTCCTAAGTTTAAGAATCTTCCTAAAGACGGTTTTACCTTGGCAACTTGGGTTAACCATGAAGATTCAGGAGATCCACAAAGTCTATTTGATGCTATCGGGGACAAACATGGGAGTGGCCTGTTCCACGTCGAAATTCGCCCAGCGGGATTCCGATTCTTCCACCGCAACGACGAGGAAGCTGAAGTGTTTAATATTAATCCTGGCCCAGTTATCAAAGGTAAAAAATGGCACCACTTTGCGGGTGTCTATGATAAAAAAAATGGAAAGGCGACTATCTATGTTGATGGAAAGAAAACCCACGATGCTGATACAGCTAAGACCCCTTTGGCAACTAACTGGAATGTGTCGGCTGGTATTGGACACCACAAAATGGGACGATGGTACATAGGATTACTAGACGAATTCTTCTTGTTTGCCCGTGCTATCAGCAAAGAAGAGGTAAAGGAAATTATGGACGATGATTTTCTTGCCGTTAAGTCAATTGATAAGTTGTCAGTCACTTGGGGAGAAATCAAGGAAGGCCGATAACTATCAAGGTTCTTCCCCAAAATTGTTCTTATTAGGAAGTAAATAATCAGATCTTCATTTACCAGAAATAATGAAGATCTGATTTCCAAATTATAAATATTGAAGGATTTTCTAACCGAATTAAAGCTGTGGTCGAAACCTTCCCTATGACTCTCGATTCTGGATTTCGGGCTTCACTAAAACTAAAGCAGGTAAAGCTGTCTCTCTCCAATTTATTACATTACCTTCCACGCTATAAGTGTTGTTGCTTCCATACTTAGTTTTTTCATAATCTTCCTTCTCTTATTCCAGATGTTTATGATATGATTTTATGCTGAAGTAGTGAAATTGATTACGAAAATAATCGATGAATTCTAGTTAAATGCAAGTTCTTGAGAGCTTGATATTACCAACTAAAGTTAAGTGACTAGTAGTTAGGTCGTGGGACTATACATGATTTTATCTGAAATACAAACCCAACAATGGAAAGAAGATGGATATCTACTTTTGAAACGAGCTGTTCCGCTGCCCATTATTGAGGGTGTTCGACAACTTTTCTCCGAAATGGTTGATCGTATTGTCAGTGAATTAAAATCCGAAGGTCTAATAGAGGATGAAGGAGAAGGTCTTCCCTTTGAAACACGTCTGCTCAAGGTTGCAGGGATACACGCCAATCGGTTTGGTCGATCGTGGCGTAACCAAGTAGCAGGGAAAGCGATCTATGACCTACATCATGCGGATCCTTTGGTGACAGTTATTGGTGAAATTACTGGTACTGACGTGATTGGACATCCAGTTTTTAATGCTCGTCCCAAGCTTCCAAATCAACAACTTACGGTAGTTCCTTGGCATCAAGATAGTGGCTACTTCGGTGCTCAAAGTGAGTCTGCTCTTATCCCAACGGCGTGGATTCCTCTTGTACCTGTTGATGAAACCAACGGTTGTTTACAGGTCGTCGCTGGGTCACATAAAATGGGTTTGCTTAACCACCACACTGAAGATCGAGAAGGTAGGTTTCTTGAAGTTCTGGATTCTCTAATTGATGAATCCAAAATTGTTACCTGTCCAATGGAAACAGGAGATGCTCTTCTGTTTCATAACCTGACGTTGCATCGGTCGATAGCACATACTATTGATAATTTGATCCGATGGGCAATTGATATCCGCTATGTTCGTGACAACGATGATGCTGGAGCAATATACTGGAAAGACCCGAACTTTCAGTGGATAATTCGTAGTCGAACAAAACCCATTACGCCACTTAATGATTGGTTGGCAAAATGGTAAACTACAGGTTAGATTAGTTAACATTTTTCATCTATTCATTAAAGATAAGAAAGGTTGGAAAATTAACTGTGTCTGTCGATTTCAAACAGCATATTGAGACTTATGAAAGGGATGGTTATGTTGTCCTTCCCAATTTGTACTGCACTGATCAAATAGAGAAATGGAAGAAAAAACACGCTGAATTGATGGAAGATTACGAGGGACAAACTTGGTTTGGTAACATGCTGGAATACGCTCCTAAACTGATGTGGCCAGCAGTTTGCCATCCCGTAATTCTTGACTTTCTTGAACAAGTGATGGGACCATTTGTTCAATTGGATAACCTGACACTGGCAGCTTTCCCTTCAGTGTCAACTGAGGAGACAGAAAACAAAGTCTCTGGTTGGCATCGAGACCGATGGGCTCAATTTCCACAAGACGAAATTTACAGGCGGCCATCAGCTTCTAATGCCATCAGCTACTTGCAAGATCTAACAGATGATTTTGGACCTTTGCGTGTAATTTCCGGATCTCATAGACACCCTGTTTCTATTGAGGACACCAAAGCTCGTTCTCAGCCGCATCCAGATGAAACTTTGATTTATATGAAAGCGGGCGATGTCGTTGTAACACATAACGGTTTAATTCACTCTGGTACACCTAATACTTCTGGTCAACTGCGTTATTTTTTTAGCATTTATTATAACTCCAGTTGGCTTAAACATACAGACAACCATAGTGGTCCGCTCACACAGAAAATACTAGCGGAAGCCCGTTCTCGCAACGATTATCGGCATATGCGTTTGGTTGGTGAGGAACCACAACTTCAAGCACGAAGCAATTCTGGTTTTTTGGTTCCTGATCGAGAAAGATGGCAAGAGTGGATTGATGCTGATCGAAACGCAATCAAATCTGATTAGGATGGAATGTTTCCTGCGTTTTTTTGATGTCAGTTCCAAATTTCTGTTTTTTTAACGCTTTTGGAAATTGTGTCATTATCAATGGGAATGTTTGAGTTCTGAGTTGCTTCAGTCACAAGAATTTGCATTTCACAGTCTGAATTACCTTCGCAACAAGTAATGCACACCTGGTGACATTGGGTACACTGATAATGACCATGCACGAAAACCATTGGGGCAAGATAGCCGCAAAAATCGCATCTGTTTGACATTTATCCTTACCAATCAAGTAGCCAACGGCGCATTACTTGAGTTACACGTTCTGAGGCATCATGTTGAACAAAATGTCCCGCATCAGGAATTGTTACCAATGTTAATTCGTTGTCAATCCACTTCCATGTGTCATTTAATGCACCTGGTAGCAGCGCCCAATCTTCTAATCCGTGGAACATTAGAACTGGGCACTTAACCTTGATGGCTGGAGAGTCATTTTCTGTATATGGAGGCCGCGGATAGTTAGCTTTATAATAATTCAGCATTGCCTCGAAATCGGATTTCTCGAAAGCATCGATATATAATTTCTTGGCATCTGGATCTGCAACCCATTCAGCTAGAACTTTTGCCGTCAGTTGTAGATGTGCGTTGGGTTCTTGGAAGTTCCGAGCATATTGGCTATTCTTCTGTTGCTCTGGATTGCGCGCTAATTCTCGTTGTAATCCTTTGAAGTGAGGTAAATTGCAGATAATTAATTTTTCCACCATACTCGGTTGTGTCATAGCAACAGTCCAAGCAATAGCCCCACCCCAATCATGTCCAACAATAATGGCTCTTTCTTCGCCTACATGCTGAATAACAGCTAAAATGTCACTTGCTAATCGAGGCATAGTATAACTTTCGACTCCCTGAGGCTTTCCACTAAGATTGTATCCACGTAGATCAACAGCTACTACACGAAATTCATCCGCCAGCCCTTTCATTTGGTTTCGCCAAGAGTACCAGAAATCAGGGAAGCCATGGATCATTACTACCAATGGTCCTTCTCCCATTACAACATAGTGAATCTTAACACCTTCATTATCAGCAAAATCATGCTGTACTTGGGAAAGAATCGAGTCATTTGCAGAGGCAGTCATTAACCCAATAAGCATTAGCGCTGTGTTCATAATATTTCCCTTTTTCTTTTCACCTTTTTATTATAGTGATCGTAGTGGTTGATGTCAATTGTTGGAATTGGATGTAGACTATGTTAATATAAAATAACGATAGGAAAAGGAGGCTTAAATGGGAAATATTCCGATTGCGTTGCAATTGTATACAGTTCGAGACGACTTGGCTGAAAATCCGATCCAGACGATCCGATCGGTGTCCGAGATAGGTTATCAAGGTGTTGAAGGTGGTCCCCCGGCAGGGATGAGCAACATCGATTTTCTCGAATTGCTGACTGATCATAATCTGGTGTTAATTGGTGGAGGAGTTTCTCCTGTAGAAATGATAAATGATATACGGAAAATTTCCGACCGATGTCAGGAGTTAGGAATTGATACCCTGATGTGTGGAATTGGCAGTGAGCTTCAGCAACATAATGGAGATTGGATACCTGTAGTAGAAGCTTTAGCCGAGGGCTGTGCTAAAGCAAAAGAAGTTGGTCTACGTATCCTTTACCATAATCATGCTTTTGAGTTTGAGAACAAAGTTAATGGTAAATATGGATTAGATTATTTATTCGATACCATCCCTATGTCTGATATTCAAGCGGAACTGGATACATATTGGGTACAAAAGGGAGGTGCAGATCCAGTTCAATATATTAAAAAATATGCTGGGCGTCTACCACGATTGCATATTAAAGATAGTGTTTCAGACCCTGAAAATCAAGATTGCCCTTTTGCGGAAGTTGGACATGGCATTTTGGATTGGGATAATATCTTTGCTGCCTCGCCAGATGCAGGGGTTGAATGGTATGTAGTGGAACAGGACCGATGTGTTCGGCCGCCTCTGGAATCTGCTAAGTTGAGTTTAGACTATCTTCGTTCACGTGGAATGATATAAAACATCAAATGACCGTAGCTCCATCTTAGTACCACTTCAGGATAGATAGTTTGATTGCCAAATTGGTATTTACTGCGATGTGTTTTGAAGATAGTATTTAGGTGTTGCACAACTTATTATTGAATGGAGTAATTAAAAAAATATGGTTGAACATGTGACGGTTTACCGACAAGAGGGTAAATACGCGGGCTGGCCAGCTAATTATGGAATATGGTCATGGGATGATGAAATTGTTGTTGGGTTTACACTTGGTTATCATCAGTCGGACGCTGGATTTCATACTCGTGATAGAAGTAGGCCTTTCGTTACGATGCAAGCTCGCAGTCTCGATGGTGGTAAGACATGGAGTGTACAAAACATGCCATGTCAAACACCAGGGGATAGAGGGTTGTCAGCAGACGAACATGTTCAAAAATCTTTAGAAATTGGTCAATCTTCGGAACTTAATCAAGGACTAAACATTTGCAATGGAGACATCAATTTTGCCCATTCAGATTTTGCGCTTATGTGTGCTCGAACCGGGCTCGCTGGTGGAGCGGTCTCTTGGTTTTATACCTCGATTGATAGGTGTCATACGTGGGCAGGTCCTTATCGTCTCCCTATGTTTGGATTTCGGGGGATTGCAGCTCGAACTGACTATCTGGTTACTAATCAGGAGACATGTTCCTTGTTTCTGACCGCAGCTAAATCTGATGACAAAGAAGGTCGTGTGTTTTGTGCTAGAACATCTGACGGAGGTAAATCGTTTCACTTATTATCAGAAATTGGTGAAGAACCAGCTGGGTTTGAAATTATGCCAGCCAGTATTCGATTATCTGAATCCCGTATACTCGTGGCTGTACGAACAAGAGAAGAGAATGAAAATTGGGAAGAAGCGAGAAATTACATAGATCTATATGTTTCCGAAGATGACGGTCATAGCTGGCAATACTTGGACCGTCCTGTGCAAGACACAGGCGTTGGTGGGAACCCACCAACAATGACAAAATTGAGAGATGGGCGCCTTTGCATAACATATGGCTATCGAGATACACCATATAGTATATTGGCAAAAATTAGCGATGACAATGGCATTACATGGAGTACAGAGATTGTTATCAGGGATGATGGAGGCAGCCACGATATAGGATACCCTCGTACTATCCAAAGGACAGACGGTAGTATAGTCACAGTTTACTATTTTGCTGATGAACCAGATGGGCCGAGATATATCGCTTCGACAATATGGCGAGCATGATGCAATCAATCTGAATTTAACATTGCATATCAATTTAGTTTCGTTAATGTGAATTTATTTTAAGTCGATTTTGATTAAATAAGGTAAAATATAAAAAATATTTAAGGCTATAAGCTAAAACTTAAAAAACTAAACTGTATTGTATTTAATTAAGTTTATACTATGAAAACACTTGCGGTTGTTAATAGTAAAGGTGGGGTTGGTAAAACAACGACTGCTGTAAACCTTTCAGCTCGCTTTGCGTCTGGGGATGCTCGCGTTTTAATAATTGACTTAGATAGCCAAAGTTCGGCTTCCTTTTCGCTTGGTATTGGGAGACAAGATTTGACTCCTTCGATTGGAAATGTTTTTTTCGATCAAATACCAATCCAAGAAATTGTACGCCAGACTTCTATTGATGGTTTAAATCTGATTACGGGGTCAATAGAATTAGCTAACGCAGACGTGATTATGGCTAATGTTAAAGGCAGAGAAAATCAACTTAGTTCTGCTGTCGAACACATATCGGATGAGTACACCTATATTGTGTTTGACTGTCCTCCTTCACTGTCAATATTGACAGTGAATGCATTAGTTACTGCGGATGCTTTTATAGTGCCAATGTGTCCACAGTATTTGGCTCTTGAAGGAGTTATCACACTGCTCTCAGCAGTAGAGAAAATACAAGAAGGCATTGGTGAAACTGCTAAGTTCCTCGGGATTTTGTTAACAATGGTTGATAAACGGTCTAACGCTGCAGAAGAACTCATCCAGATGGTCCGCAATCATTACAAAAACACTGTATTTAACACTGAAATTGGCATTAGTTCCGCTTTGGCCGAAGCTCCAGGCTTTGGCCAAAGCATATACGATTACGCTCCAGAATCAAATGGGTCTAGAGCATATACGGATCTGACTATTGAGATTCTGGATAGAATGCTTAAGAAGGGGGAAAATTGACAAAGGTAGGAAAAACACCTGACGATATTTTTGCTTCAACGGCCACAAAGCCTAACCGTGGACGCCCACCACTTCATCAGGAGGATTGGACTAAAGTCACGACGTCATTACTGAATCGACAAGTTGTCTTTCTCGATGGAGTTTCCAACGATATTCGTGCTAATTCGGGAAAAGTCGTCAAACGCACAGCAATCATACGAGCATTAATTGATGCGCTTGAACTAAGTGACATTGATCTAACAGAAGTCACTTCAGAAGATGAATGTCGCCAGATTCTTTTGCAGCATTTGACGACTACTCAGGTAATAGAAAATAGTACACCAGATACTGATGAAGAGGATGCTTTAGCGTAATCCGCGTTCTTGAAGTCGACTTCTGACAAGTGTGATGCTCACTTCGTATTCTTTGGCAATTTGGTTCATACTCATACCATTCCCAAATTTGTAAGCGATGCCGTCTACATCTACGTCGAGTTTAGGGCGATTACATGGTTTGCCGGATTTACTACCACCAACCGCTGCTTTCTTTCGTCCATGTTGCATTCGTTCTCGAATTGCCTCTCTTTCAAATTCGGCAAATGCACCCATAATCTGAAAAAGCAACCTACCCTGAGGGGTAGATGTGTCAATATTTTGGTCAGTAATAACAAAATCACAATCATGGTTTTTAAGAGCTGTTGTAGTATTCAGCAGATCTTGCAGAGAGCGGGAAAGTCTGTCTAGCCTTGTAACCATAATATAATCGAGCCGTCCATCTTGAACAGCTTCCATCATGCGTGCAAACTGAGGTCGCTTGATGCTACCTCCCGATTCTCCTTCATCAACAAATTCTTGGGTCAGATAATCGGTCTCCTGATTCCTTCTGCGTATGAAGTCTACGTATTCGTAGAGCTGTTCTCTTTGTAGTACAACTTCCTGTTTATCGGTAGAGCATCGAATATATAATCCAATTCGTTTAACTTCCATTAAATCCCCTTGCAAATGCATTATTCCATGAAAAGATTCTACTTTTCAGTACGTTTGGGGTTGTATTTAAGTTTCAACTTAAATACAAGTATTTTACTTTTAAACTTAAATACAACTGAAAACGGGAATTGTTTTTAATATTCAATGTTTTAAACATACAGACTTAAGTAAAAGTAAGACCGCTATAGACCAATCACTAAAACGGCACATTTTTCTGTTATAATGGGGGAAGAGAGGGCTATCTTCTCGTTTTTTGTTTTACAAAAGTCTATGTTTAAAACATTGAAAGTAAAATACAATGATTCAATATGGCTGTATTTAAGTCTATATGTATTAAACATTCAGACTTAAATACATATTCTGGGCGCTACTTCCCTGTTTTTCGGCATGTTAGCTGTTGGTTAACTGCAACTCTTTTTTGACTGCCATCACCATTCTATAATATCTGCCTGTGGTAATTGCTAAAAGTTTTTTCATTTGCCATATACCGCTGTTTTTCCGTTTCGAATAATATAGCATGATACAGTTATTTGCCAGTATTAACCTTTTATGTTGTTAGAGCATAAAGATTAGGATTCAAACAGAAAAAGGATTTGGCCTCATTACTATCCCGCCCTGTTTTTGTTTGCACGATCTCTTTAAACGTAGCTGCCAACTTTCAATTCCAATTCCTTTTGCTTTACTGTCGTTTCCATTTGCTGTTACAAAAGATATAGCATTATGAAGTTCTTTATTTTTATCTACATCTGCTCATATTGCCTTATTAGAACACTAGAATCCATAAAAAAAGACAATTTCCTTATAAACCCCCTCAGAACTTCGTATATGGAGAAGTTGGGCTTGCTTCAGTACTTTCCCCTTAAAAATGTCTTAAAAAATCGATTTTGAAGTGACTCTTGATAACGAATTTTTCGATATAAGGTTAAAATTATCTCATATTCCCCATCTTTAATTAAAGTGGCCATTATATAGATATATCAATTATTATAAATTTAAGTGTCTTATAAATTTAAAAATTAAAGAGTTTTATATTTTTATCCATATTTAAATAAAATAATATTTACAGATTGGGCGTTTGG
>Ga0207984_1000413_pt1 | contig 26410 bp, 23 predicted proteins | sample ETNtaG_30_FD_185760 | JGI IMG/M metagenome (GOLD analysis project Ga0207984, IMG submission 185760) | Marine microbial and viral communities from oxygen minimum zone, Eastern Pacific Ocean - ETNP201306PF43B (SPAdes) (version 2) | ecosystem: Environmental > Aquatic > Marine > Oceanic ...
AGGTTTGATGAACTCATCCGTTATACCAGCTGAGTAGGAAGCTTCCACTGCTTTGATTGGGTCATCATACTTTTCACCAACTGCTTTAGTATAGCAATCATAGGCAATGTTAATTCTTTCCCATCTCTTGTCGCGATCCATGGCATAATAACGACCTATAACCGAGGCGATTTTTCCACTGTTTGTCTCATCCATGAATTGCTTGATGTCACCGATGTAGCTCTTCCCGGAGTTAGGAGAAGTATCTCTGCCATCAGTAATAACATGGAGCAACACTTGTTTCACCCCTGCCTCTTTTGCAAGTACAAGTAGGGACTTCAGATGATTAATATGACTGTGGACAGCTCCATCAGAAAGCAGACCGAATAGATGAAGGCAGGAGTTATTTTCCTTGGCGTAATTAAATGCGGATGTCAAGTTGGGAATAGTACCGATCGAGCCGTTTGACACAGCATCGTTTATCTGTACAAGATCGTGTCTGATAATGCGACCTGACCCGATTGTCATATGTCCAACCTCTGAATTTCCCATCACTCCATCAGGCAATCCTACTGATCTACCGGAGGTCATCAATTCTGACATGGGATAGGTATCAGAAAGTTTATCTAAGAAAGGCGTTTTTGCAAGATAGACAGCATTGTCTTTGGGATTATCTCGAAGACCGTAACCGTCTAAAATCAGTAACGCGAACTTCATTCTTCTATTTTCTGGGGCGTTTAAGAGAACGAACTTTCGAAATGTGGCCATTATCAAGAAATATAACGACAGAAACTAGATCTTTGACCTTAGAAAGTTCTGAATTGCTTAATACAACAGTAGTACCACGAGATCTAACACTTTTTTTCAGACGACGATCTAACTCTTTTTTAATTTGAGGATCAAAATTGATACCATAATCATCCATGAGTAACACTTTTGGATCGGCCTCCATTGATGTAATCAACTTAAGCTTCTCAATTTGACCACTTGAGAGATTTGACACTAGACCATCCCACGGTGTGGTAATTTTGGCTGAAGAATAGAAATTTTGATAAATGTCATCAAATTTGTTAGGAAGAATATTCTTAACATATTCAGCAACCGTTCCTTTAAACTTAATGGGTTCATCATTAAGATCTAAAATATCATTTGGTATCTTTATCTTACCTCTCCAACTCTTTGTGAACTCTTCCGACTCATACTCAACAGAACCTTCGTTAGGTGCAAGCCGACCCCCAAGTATACTCAACAAAGTAGATTTTCCGGCACCTATAGGTCCGACAATTCCGTAAATCGCTCCACGATGAAACTTGAAGTTTTTTACCTTTAGATTTACAACATTATCCCTAACAACTTTTATATTATTCAACTCGTAAATCGGTATTTGTATTCTATTCATTTTTACATCTCCTCATAAGAGTTTTTAATGAGGGAATATTATTACAAGGAAAATCAGATGTTGGAAAAATGTCTTATTGACCGGATTCCAGAAATCGTTCCACTTCGATGGCTGCCATGCAGCCGGTTCCTGCAGCTGTAATCGCCTGGCGATATACATGATCCTGAACATCACCTGCTGCAAAAACTCCTTCAATTGAAGTTGCAGTGGAATTATTACTGGTAACTATATAACCTTTATCATCAAGTTCAAGTAATCCATCAAAAAGAGTAGTATTAGGAGTGTGACCAATTGCCAAAAAAAGACCTTCACAAGAGAATTCCCTAGTCGAATTATCTACAGTACTTCTAAGGATTAAACCGGTTACACCGACATCCTTATCTCCAATAATATCTTCAACAACTGTATTCCATTCAAATTCGATCTTTGGGTTTGCCAGGGCTCTTTCCTGCATGATTTTAGACGCTCTCAACTCATCACGACGATGAATGACCGTCACCTTGGAAGCAAACTTTGTCAAAAATAGTGCCTCCTCCATGGCGCTGTCTCCACCACCTACAACTGCGATTTCCTTCTCTTTAAAAAAGAAGCCGTCGCAGGTAGCACATGCCGAAACTCCATGCCCCATGAGTCTTTTCTCAGCTTCCAGGCCGAGAAACGTTGCAGTCGCACCGGAAGAGACTATCAAAGTATCTGATTTATACTCTTCGTCACCGACGAAAACTGTAAAAGGTCTCTTCGACAGATCGACTGCCGTAACGTACTCGAAATAACACTCCGCTCCAAACCGCTTTGCCTGATTACGAAATAATTCCATCAATTCTGGTCCCATGATGCCGTCCGGAAATCCCGGATAATTTTCAACATCCGTAGTAATAGTTAACTGTCCTCCCGGCTGATTTCCTTCGAAAACCAGCGGTTTAAGATTAGCCCGCGCCGCATAGATGGCAGCAGTTAATCCGGCAGGGCCGGAACCGATGATAATTATCTTCCTTGCCATTCAGGATCTTCCTCAGTTAAGGATACGATCCAAAACTTTAATAATGTTTCCCTTTGGAACTGATCCGACAACTTGATCGGTTACAGCTCCGTTATGTATGAACAGGAGAGTGGGAATACCCCTGACTCCGTATTTCATCGCCGTTTGCGGATTGTGATCAATATTTAACTTACCCACTTTCACCTTTCCCGCATAATCGGCAGCGATCTCCTCTACCATGGTAGTTATCGCACGGCAGGGTCCGCACCATTCAGCCCAAAAATCAACCAAAACCGGCAGATTTGACTCAAGTGCATCCTGCTCAAAGTTACTATCTGTAAATTCAACAGTATTGCTACCCATTATTCCTCCTTCTTTCAGAGTAGTCGTGAAATATATCCTACGAATTTAGCTTAACCAGAACAACCGTCAAAATATAGAAACAGTTTAATTTACAAGTTTAAGGAATTTCCTCTTTCCCACGCGGAGAATGCGAGGTTTATCCACTACAATTTCACTGTTAATATCGCTGATTTTTTCACCATCAATCTTCACACCACCTTGTTCGATCAGTCTTCTCCCTTCTCGTTTGGATGAAACGAGACCGGCATCGTGAATCACATTAAGCACTACCACTGGAGACTTTTCCACAATATACTCATCCATTTCTTCAGGTTCATCACCTTCGACGAAAATTCTGTCGAAATTAGACTCGGCAGCTTTCGCAGCTTCAGGCGAGTGATATATTGTTACAATTTCTCTGGCTAATTGCCGCTTCATATCCCTAGGATTTTCGCCATCCTTCAATCGAGAATTGATATTCTGGAGCTCCTCAGCCGAAACATCTGTCGACAGTTCAAAGTAAGGGACTATAAGCTCGTCCGGAATAGAAAGAGTTTTGCCATACATTTCTTCCGGCTCATCTGTTAAACCAATGGCATTATCGTACGATTTCGACATTTTCTTCACGCCATCTGTCCCTTCCATGAGAGGAGTCGTGATAACTACTTGGGGATCTTGATCGTAATCCCGCTGGAGATCTCTTCCCACCAACAAATTGAACTTCTGGTCAGTGCCTCCTAATTCTACATCGGCTACCAGTTCCACTGAATCCATTGCCTGGGCCAGCGGATAGAGAAACTCGTGCAGAGAAATAGGGATTTCACTTTTGTAGCGCTTTTCAAAGTCGTCCCGTTCCAGCATGCGAGCTACCGTATAGTGACTTGTGAGTTTTATGACATCGATAAAATTCATAGCACTGAGCCATTCTGAATTATGAACGATCTTCAGTTTATCTACATCCAATACTGCCGAAGCTTGATCGATATAAGTTTGACCATACTCTTGTGCCTCTTCAATCGTTAATTGCGGGCGTGTTTTATTTCTGCCGGACGGATCGCCGATCATGGCTGTAAAATCTCCGATGACGAGGACTGCTGTGTGACCAAGATCCTGAAAGTGGTGCAATTTTCGCAAAACCACTGCGTGTCCAATATGCAAGTCAGGACGACTGGGATCACAACCCAACTTCACAATCAGAGGTTTGTTGTTCTTTATGGCAGACCCAAGTTTCTGCTCCAGTTGTTCCTCGGAAATAATTTCATCCGTCCCTTGACGAATAAGGTCCATCTGTTCATTTATTTTGGGATATTTAGCCAACTATTCTACCGCCGACTTAGTTCTCGATCTAAGGCACGCTTGCGATCTTTTTCTGCTATTGCAGCCTTTTTATCATAACTTCTTTTACCTTTTGCCAGTGCAATCTCAACTTTCGCCCACCCTTTCTTGAAATACATCTTCAACGGAATAATTGTATGATTTTTAACTGTCACACTGCGATCAAGTTTTCGAATCTCACGCTTATTCAGCAATAGCCGGCGATCTCTATATGGCTCATGACCACTAAATCCGGTGTGAGAATAAGATCCTATATGACAACCGATAAGATACAATTCACCGTTTTTCATCTTAGCATAAGCATCTTTGAGATTTGCTCTCCCCTCTCGCAGACTTTTTACTTCGGTACCAACCAATTCTAATCCTGCCTCGAATCTGTCCAGTATGTGGTAATCGTGGAATGCTTTTCGATTGGTGGTAACAACTCGTATATCATCATTCATTCTCGACGGAGAAAATAACTGCAGAACAGCATCAGTTACAAGCATAATCCTTGTATGATCCTGACTTAAAACCTAATTTTTCGCCGCTCTTTGAAGCCCGGATGGCGGAATTGGTAGACGCGCATGGTTCAGGACCATGTGGCCGAAAGGCTGTGCAGGTTCGATTCCTGTTCCGGGCACTTAAACAAATCCCCGCACATGCGAGGATTCTTATAAAAAATTGTTTATATTGAAATTAATTGCCAAAGACTTTTATCACCTTCTCCACCGCCCGCACAATATCCATCGTATCCTCTTCTGAACCCAGCAGACAGTTTTGCTTCAGCCAGACAGCTTCTCCATCTGCAATTCTCTCCGTCACCGGCAGAGAAATATTGTCGAAGTCAATCCCCTTCAGCCATGGATATTCAGCACTATTAACAATAAACAGCCGCTCTCGATAGAGAGGTACATAGCCTGAATAAACAGGAATACCTTCACCGTTTAGAGCCTCGAAAAACTGTTCACGAGACTTGTCACCGAAAAACTTCTTCAAGTAGCGGAAAATGTAAAGGTGATGAGAAACTCTGGTAGTACCCGGATATTTCTGTAAAATTGATAATCCTTCAATCTCCCCTAAAGCCTTGTCAAGGATTGCGGCATTGGCGTCGCGGACAGCCATGTCTCTCTCAAGCGAATCAATCTGCGCTGTCAAAAGTGCTGCAGGAAAAGCACTTAATCTAAAATTGCCTCCCAGGTGATCGTGCTCATACCACTCTCCATCTCGAACACGTCCGGCATTTTGATAAGAGAAACATTTATTAATGAACTCATCATCATCGGAGATTATGGCGCCACCCTCTCCGGCTGTCATATTTTTCGACGACTGGAAGCTGAAAATTCCTCCCAGTCCAAAAGCGCCGACCTTGCGACCCTTCCATTCGGTTCCGTGAGCTTGTGCAGCATCTTCAATCATGGCGATACCGCGGTGGTCGCATATTTCCTTGATAGCGGCAATATCAGCAGGATTCCCAGCGATGTGTACCGGCATGATTACCTTCGTCTTATCTGTGATTGAATTATCAAGTAGAGCCGGATCCATATTCAATGTATTTTCATCAATGTCAGCGAAAACGGGGACTGCATTTGCCATAAGCACCGCTGTCGCCGTCCCTACGAACGTATACGCCGGAACTATAACTTCGTCACCAGCTTTAACTCCCGCTGCTTTCAGAGACACCCAAAGAGCTGCCGTTCCCGTGCTGACAGCCAGGGCATGGCGACTGTCGTGAAAATCTGCGAACTTCTTCTCAAACTGCTCCACCACCGCGCTTCCAATCCCCCACCGTTCATTCTCCAACGTATGAATGAGACTCTCCTTCATCGCTGCGGTTGGACGAGGCCATGATGGGAACGGATCAGTCCGAACAGGATCACCGCCGTTAATAGCCAGTTTACTTGTGACAGTCATGGTATTATAGTCCTAAACTCTTCATGAATGCTTCATTGTTGGGTTCACGTCCCAGAAACTCCCTCACCAAATCCATGGGATCTTTACTGCCGCCGGGTGCTAATACAGTCTTACGAAAACGGCGACCTGTCTCAGGGTTAAGTACTCCCTCCTTCTCGAATACAGAAAACATATCCTGCGCCAATACCTCCGACCATGCATAGCCGTAATATCCGGAAGCATATCCGGCGAGATGACCAAATGACGCTATGCGGGCTGTACCGGGAGTTTCGTTCCAATTCAAGATGTCTTTATGCAGTCGTTGAGCAACATCTACAACAGACTCATTTTGAGGATCCCACTTCCCATCGTGGAGAGTCATGTCAATCGTGCCGAGAAATACTTGAAAGGCGAAATTACTACCAGAAGATTTGTTCTTTGCCGCTAGCATACGGTCCAGCAAATCATCCGGGATAGTCACACCGGTTTCGTAGTGCTTAGCAAATAATCGGAGAGTCTTTTTATTCCACACCCAATTCTCCATGATTTGTGACGGTGCCTCCACGAAATCTCGGTCAACGCCGGTTCCGGAATAAACATAATAATCTGCTGTCGTCACAAGTCCGTGAATCAAATGTCCAAACTCATGAAAAAACGTTTCGGCTTCATCGTGGGAAAGAAGGGACGGCGTATCGCCAGTTGGCTTGGGAAAATTAGTAACAAGTGAGGCGATGGGTAGCTGATACTCATCTCCATAGCGTTTACCTTTCACCATGGTAAACATTGCAGCGTGACTGTACTTATTGGCTCTCGGATGAAGATCGAGATAAAAATGCCCAATCAGATCTCCGGAATCAGAATCGTACATCTTGTACATGAGCACTTCGGGATGCCAGACGCTTGGATTTTCAACCGGCTTGTACTCTAATCCGAAAACTTGCTGAGTAATCTGGAAAAGACCTTTTAGTACTGTTTGGAGTTCAAAATACTGTTTAACCTCTTCTTCGTCCACTTGATATTTTTCTTCAGCACGGACATTCTCTAGGTAATTGAGCTCCCAATACTCGATCTCAGATGCCTTTACACCTTCATCCTTGGTTTTGAATTCAAGCAGTTCCGCTAGTTCCAAATCAGACTTTTCTTTCAGTGCAATCTTTAGTTCTTCTTCAAATGCCCAAACAGTCTCAGGTGTTTTGGGCATACGGTCTTCCAAGACATAAGCGGCGTATGAATCATAGCCGAGCATATCCGCCATTTTCTGACGTTCTGCTAAGAATTTCGGAATGAGTTCTACATTCTCATCCGCAGCCCGATTGAGGAATTTTTCGCTCAACGCTCTGCGTGTCTCCTCAGATTCAGAATAGTTCATAAAAATTCGCCTTGAGGGATAGCTGATGTCAATTTTGTAAACTCCGGCATTGGAATCAAACATGGACTCCTTATACGAATCCGGTGTCCCTTCCATCTGCTCTTCAGTAACGATGAGAGTATCGGAATACTCAGAAATGTTCTTCCCGAACTCAATCAAAAGTTGTGTCAGATTATTTTTAATAGTGGTGAGTTCTTCGCGCTTTTCCTTCGGTAAAGCGATCCCCTGTCGCTCAAATGACCGAATCTCGTCATCAAGATATCTTTTCTTCACTCCGGTCAGGTTTTTGCCTTCATCAGTTTTGCTAAAAGCTACAATGGCATCGTAGAGCTCTTCATTAACCGACAGATCGTTCATGAACTTGGAAAAAAGAATCATGCTGCTGTCAGCTTCATCTCGGATTGCCGCAGACGTATGGACCTCGCTCATTAGCCCGGCAGGATTATCCACCTTGCCCGTAACGTTATACAGGTTATCGAGAGGGAGAATCGTATTGTCAAAAGTACGTGACTCATTGGGAACTGCCAGCACTTCTTCGAGAATGGCAGCTGCTTCAGCTAAAGCAACATCAGTAGCAGCGAGAATATCACCTTCCTGCAGATCTGCAAAGTTGACGGTCTCATTGAATCCATATAGCAGCGGATTTTGTCGCGAACCTGTTTGTGATGATTCCGCATCAAGCGGAACACAGTTGATTATCATCAGCGATAAGGCTAGGGCTGAATGGAAATAATTATGCATCTTGAACCTCCTCAAATTCAGTCGAAATGTTACCATTTCAATTCGATTCTCCCAACTCTAAAACTCTTCCATCCACACCATTAAAAAATATTCCCAAGATTTCAGCTATTGTCGGTGCAATATCTACTGTTTCTATGCTGTCTTGAATTACTCTATTATCGAAGTTATTCCCGGAGAAGAAAAGCGGTACATGAGTATCATAATCGTAAGGAGTACCGTGAGTCGTTCCAACTGAGCTGCGCAAGACGTAATACTCTTTGTTTATCAGAAACAAATCACCGCTCCATTTAGGATGGAACTGATTTTTCAATAGTTGTCCGTCGTAATCAAGGGGTTCATCACTTGACAACTGCTCTCGGGTGTACACCTTCTCGACCCACTCCTCTTCAAGAAGCTGAGGAATCACAACACGATTAAGTTCTTCCTGATTCAGTCCCTTTTCCACGAGCAAATCAAGATCGTAGAAAAGGGAACCGTTGGCGATTTTCTCTATATATTCTCCTTCTCCCCACTTCTCCGCCAGGCGGGTATTGATTACTGATTTCATGATTCTGTACCGTTTGCCAAATCTTCCTGCCGTATGTCCCTGGGCTGTGGAGTGCTCCGGCATAGGAGCACTTCCGTGATCGCTGGTTAAAACAATCAGTGTGTTCTCCAGTCCTACTTCCTTGTCTATAAAATCGAAGAACTCACCTAATTTTATATCCAGTCTAAGAAAGAGGTCCATAGATTCCTGGCTGAACGGACCAAAACGATGCCCTACACCATCGGTCATGGATATTCCCACCATCAGCATATCTGGATGCCTGTCCCTTCCAAGCTGTTCTTCTTTAATGATAAGTTCAGAAAGATCAATCGTCACATGATCCACCCACGGAAAGTCCCAAAACAGATCATAATTTGGTTCCTCGCCTTCACTGTAAGATGGAAATTTGTGGGGAAATGTGGTGGAGTCATCCCAAGAAAAAGTTGCTTCAGGGGGATACTCATCTTCCCGACAACGCTCTAGATAGAGTTTCTCATCGGGAATAAGACGTTCCCATACAGTGCCGAAGTACTTATGGAGGGGACGACTTTTGTTGAATTCTATCAGCCAATCAGGATAAGAATCCATGTAATATGAAGAGGTGACATACTCAGCTCCGCCATTCGTCCAAAATACACCATCAGGATGTTTCCCGCCCATTAAGACAGCCGTCCGATCTTTACCTGCAACAGAAAACACTTTTGACTGATTGTCTGTTTCTTTCAGTATGTCACCTATTGTGGGTTTATTGATATTCCTGTATGACATGGGCTTTAACTCACTGCTTAAAATCCTAGAAAGTGTATCAGTGACCGGATAAAACATTTGGTTAGCTACACGATCGTATACATAGTTTCCCGTCAGACCTTCCCGTCCAGGGTGAACTCCAGTAGCCAGTGAGAAATGAGCCGCCAAAGTGACCGTGTACGCTTGAGCATGCCGTGTTTCACTAAAATAGACACCATTATCCATGAGATATCGAAACCCTCCTGAGAAAAGATCTCCAAAACGGTCAATTGTATCTTCTCTCATCTGATCAACAACGATATATACTACAAGCTTTGGCGGAGCTGAGTCATCAAATCCGAAAATGCGATAGATAACAATAGCCGCAGTTAATAAGCCGATAACTGTATTAGTAAGTCGCATATACTTTAGGCTTTAAGAAAGGCGAATTTAATCACTTTCAGTCAGACTTGGGCAAGCTAATTCACTTTAAGTCTTAACTTATTAACCGCTTTTTCAATCCACATGTTCTCTCTATTTTCCCTTATGGTATTCATTACAACAGGCACAACCAATACCTTAAAGGGGTTGGCAATTATAATTGTTCTCATTAATCATTACCTCAACTTGAATATCGCCGGGAACTATACAGGTTTTGCTAATCTGGCAATCTCAATCTTTTTTGTTTTAAGCGGCTACGGTTTATCGTTTTCCCTTAGAAGAAGATTCGGCGATACTTTCACCGCAAAAGGTGTCTTCCGTTTCTATTTCGACCGGACAATCCGGATATTCCCCCTGCTTTGGCTGGCGTGGTTAGTTCAAAGTGCAGTAACAGGTGAAGAACTCTCACCGTGGATTTTAGCAGGTGTCCACGGTCAAGAACATTATTGGTTCATACCATCGCTCCTCCACTGCTACCTGTTGGCTCCTCTTCTTTTTTTGGGAATGAGAAAGCAGTGGTGGAAAAGCGCTGCTATATTTTTGCTCCTCCTCCTTATTGTAACCGGTCTGGGACGTACAGGCATTCTCCCCGAAAACTTGATAAAGTCTCTTCTCTGGATTAACGGTGAATATCGAGATATGTTTTTCCTCCACATTTTCCTTTTTCATGTGGGTATGATTCTGCCTCATTTCATGAAACCGCGACTCGATTCATCTGCAAAAAGCAGAAAATTCCCTTTTCGTTTCTGGTCGTTAGCCATGCTCACTTTAGCTCTAATGATCTTTTTGAAGTACAATACTGATGAGTCGACTTTAGCAAAAATTGCTTGGCAACTTCTCCCGCTTGTCCCTCTGGCAGGTTTGGTCCATTTCGGAATTTCACATAGCGTCGTCAGTCGACCACTTGCTTTTCTTGGATCAATCTCATACGCAGTCTATCTTTTTCATCCCACCCTTTATAGGGGAGTAAGTATTATAGGAGGATATCCAATGAACTCATCATTGGAATTATCCATTGTTGTTGGACTCTTTCCCGTATTCCTCTGGCTGGCATGGATATTGGAAGAGCTGGGAAGTAAGTTCGCACTTACTATTCGCATAATTATTAGAAAGAACGTAACATAATAATACTTATGAATACCTATGAACTACAGGAAACTTCGGACATGGCGGCTCATCTCTATCACGAAGAGGATTAACAAAATGGATATTGGAAACTCCTACAACCCCAGAATCGCTCAAGAGAATTACGATGCTATTATTATCGGTTCTGGAATAAGCGGACTCGGGACAGCTGTATTCTTATCCAAAGCCGGCAAGCGCGTGCTCGTTCTCGAGAAACATTTCAAGATAGGCGGTTATACACACACATTTAAACGCGACGACTACGAATGGGATGTGGGTGTTCACTATATCGGTGAAGTGGGCCGGAAAAATTCTCTTGTGCGACGAGTGTTCGATTACGTCTCCGATGGCAATCTCAAATGGGCTTCCATGGATGATGTGTACGACCGATTTATCTTCCCGGACAAGAGTTACGGACTGACTGCAGGACGGGAGAACTTTATCGCAGGGCTGAACGACTGGTTCCCAAAGGAACGGAATGCCATAGTTCGATATATGGAACTTCTGGATGAGGCTGCCCATTCCGGTAGAGCCTTCTACGCTAAGAAGGTGATGCCGCTTCTCGCCAATCCGTTAGCTGTTCGAAAATACATGAAGCTCGCTTCCCGTACAGCCAAAGCGGTCATTTCTGATCTAACGAGTGATGAAAAGTTATTGGGAGTTTTGACGTCCCAGTGGGGTGACTGCGGCTTGCCGCCGGGTCAGATCAGCTTCGGCATCATGGCGGGAATTGCTCGACACTATCTCGAGGGAGGATTCTATCCTGTAGGTGGATCGCGACGGTTCGCCGAAACGATCGTACCGGTTATAGAACAATCCGGCGGAACGGTTATTGTTAACACTGGCGTAGATGAGATTATCGTTCGGAATGGTATAGCAGTGGGAGTACGACTGGAAAACGGCGATGAACTCTCCGCTCCCTTGATTATCAGCAGTGCCGGAGTAGCTAACACATACGGCAAATTCCTCCGCACAGCTGAAATCTCTCGACCGCCTCTGACCAAAGTCGAACCGTCGAACGGCTATATCTGTCTTCATATTGGAATCAAAGAGTCGGCTAAGGCACTTGGGCTTCAGAACTCCAACCTGTGGGTCCACGCAAGCTATGACCACGACCAGAACTATAACGACCATCTGAACGGTGGGATGACTTCAACACCGCGCTCTGCTTTTATCTCTTTTCCTTCAGCCAAAGACCCCACATGGGATGAACAGCATCCCAATAGATGCACTATAGAAATAGTTACTCTCGCCGCCTATGACTGGTTCAAGCAATGGGAGGGGACGGAATGGAAAAAACGAGGGACGGAATACTTGGAGAAAAAAGAAGAGCTTTCCGAAGGATTGCTGAACATCCTCTATGAACACGTCCCTGAAGTACGGGGAAAAGTGGACTATGCAGAACTCTCCACCCCGCTCACCACCCGGGATTTAGCCAACTATCCCCGGGGTGAACTTTATGGTTTAGCGCACACTCCTGAACGGTTCCAACAAAAATGGCTTCGACCCAAGACATCTGTGAAGAATCTCTACCTCACTGGTCAGGATATCATTAGCGCCGGTGTGACTGGCGCTCTTTTCGCGGGAGTACTCACAACCTCTGCTATTTTGAAAAAGAATGTGATGAAGGCGATGCCGTAAAGAATTAAAGATGAGATCTTTAAGAATGGCTGACATGGGTATTAGAAGAACTGGGCAATAGGATCGCCCAAGATCTGGTATTCTCTAGAACAAAATAGATATCCAAAGAAGATTCATAAATACAAGTTTACAGTAATATTTTAAATATATTACGTTCGTTCAAACCGCCTATCCAATTCATCAAGCGATAGATTTACAATAATCGGTCGCCCGTGCGGACAGTAATAGGGGTGTTTGGTGGCAAAGAGACGATCCACCAGATTCTGCATCTCATCCCTCACCAATGTATCTCCGGCCTTAACAGCCGCCTTGCAAGCATAAGATGCTGCAATCGCTTCCCGGAATGAAGCGTATTCCTGCTGATGCTCCAAATAATAGTCAATGATCTCCTTCAGCACCTGCTTCTCATTTCCCCACCCCAGTTCGTTTGGAATCCCTTCCACCATGACAGTATTCTTTCCAAAATCACTCAGTCGAAAACCGATTTTTTCGAGATAAGGTAATAGGTCAACCAGTGAAGCGTAATCATCAGCTGAAAACTCCACCACTTGTGGAAAGAGGAGCGTCTGGCTCGGCATGGGACTTTTATCCATAGCTGCCAGCGCTTGTTCATATAGGACTCGCTCATGAGCCACATGTTGATCAATGATCACCAATCCACTAGTGATCTGGGAAACAATGTACTTATCGTGAACCTGCCAGATGTTCTCCAGATTGATGAGCGGTTGCTCTTCCCGGTCTGACATGGTCCGGACATATTCAACTGCCCGCTCCAGGCTGTTTTCCCGGCGAGGCTTACCGGCACTCTCCAATGGACGATCAAACGTGATTCCGGCTTGAGATATTTCAACTGTGTTAGCTTCAAAATCACGTGCTTCATGCGGAGAAAAATCCGGTGCTGTCGCCAAAATCTCTTTCAGCGCCTCAGTAACTGCGCTTTTTACCACATGGTACACTTTCCACTCGTCGCGGAAACGTACCTCGGTCTTCATGGGATGAACGTTCACATCCACAAATTCCTTAGGAACCTGAAGATTAAGGACAAAAAACGGGAACTCCCCGCGAGATACAAGTGATCGATATGCTGAGAAGACTGCTGAGCTTAGAAGACGATCGCTTATCCATCGATTATTCAGGAAAATGTACTGCTCTCCCCGTCGCTTGCGAACCAGGTTCAGGTTCCCGATAAAACCCTCAATTTTGAACGGCTCCTTCTCATATAGGACGGGAAGGACATTCTGCTTGTAAGTAGGATCATTCACTTGACCGATACGGTCTTTTAGAGAGGTACTTTGCAGATTCATCAACTCTTTTTCTTCAGATACAAATCGAAAAGCAATCTCAGGATAACTGAGAGCGAACCGCTTTACAGATTGAATGATGTGCCGCATTTCAGTTTTTGGACTTTTTAGGAATTTTCGCCGAGCCGGTACGGAGAAAAACAGTTCGCTCACTGTGATGGAAGTCCCTTTGGATCGAGAAGACGGCTGCGGCTCGCCGATTGTCCCGTCTGTTATGGTCAGTTCATGACCGCTACCGGAGCCATCAGCGGCCGAGAGAATCTTCACTTTCGCTACGGATGCGATACTGGGCAGCGCCTCACCGCGGAATCCGAGAGTACCGATCTGCTCCAGATCTTCTGCCGAGCTGATTTTAGAGGTGGCGTGCCGGGAGAATGCCAGCACCAGATCTTCGGCGGACAAACCCTCGCCGTCATCGATCACCTGAATCAAGGTATTACCGCCTCCCTTCACGATGATCTCCACTGATGAAGCACCGGCATCGATACTGTTCTCCACCAACTCCTTCACCACAGACGCCGGGCGCTCTACTACCTCACCAGCGGCGATCTTATTTTTTAAATCGTTGGATAGGACTTTGATTCTAGACATTACGCTCCAGCTATCACATTCTCCACTTGAGTGATAACTTTTCTCTTTAATTCTGCAGCCGATCGTTCCATATTGTTCACTTCGTCAGTGACATTTTTCTTAAAATTTTCATCCTCTATATCTACTAAATTGATAAGCACATTCAGCCGAGCTCCACGGAGGCCTGCCAGGGCTGCTTCCGCTGCCACACCGGCGTCACTCACTGATGCTGCCAGACCTTCCCGGGCGACCACATCTGCCAAGTCAAGCACCTCACTACACAGTTTGGCTATCTCCAGTGGAATCTTTGTGGCGGCTTTGGTCGCTTCCTGAACAGCAGTATGTCGAGCTGTCTTCTGCTCATCTGTCTTTTTCGGTAGTCGCATGGCTGCCATCAATTCGTTGAACGCTTCCGTATCAGCGTCCACTAGAGTTGAGAGGCGATCCTTCAATTCCTGCGCTTTAATACCCACATTTTCCATTTGGGACTTCTTCTCTTCCATCCCCTTCTTTCCATGAGTCAATGCCGCAACCATACTGGCCAGGGCGGCAGCAAGTGAGCCCAAAAGAGCGCTTACAGATCCGCCGCCGGGAGCGGGGCTGTCCGTGGAAAGTTCTTCTACAAAGTCCTTTACCGTCATGGATATAAGTCCTCCCTTATCGTTTCTAACTGCATATTCGATGATCTTTTCCTGAGCCACGAAGGGTGCCACATCATTAAGTCCCAGAGACTGAACAGCAATCTCCACCAGTTCGCTTACCGGGACACCAGACGTCCTCCCTTGTTTTTGCAGATAGTGCCTCCCAGCCATTAGGAGCGCATCCAGCGGGATCAGGCCCACGAGCTCGCTTCCTGTCACTCTCAGACCCCTTTCCTCTGCCAACCTGCAGGCAGCGTCATAAACTTCGTGGATTGATGAAACTTTGTAATTCGTAAAATTGATAGAAATTTGCGCACGGCTGTAGGTATCTACATACCACCCAACCGCCTTCACATCTTTGAACATACCGAGTACTTTTACTGCTTTACCCTTCTCATCACGGACGATTTCTCCATCGAGGAGATTTTTGGATATAGGATTGGGATTGCGTTTGCTTCTCCCCTTTTCCCTGAGCTCAAAGGCAATGTCTGTGGCCCACCGCCCATCTTTGGTGTTGAGGTTAATATTGTAGGCGATAAGAAACTCCCGGGCACCCATGATAGTAGCTCCACTTTGAGCATTGAATTCCGGATCACCGAAATCGGGCTTCCAATTGGGATCCTTTAGTTTCTCCTCAAGTCCTTCATATTCACCGGCTCTTACAATTGCCAGATTTTGGCGCTCAGGAGTAGCAGCAGCGTGCTCATAAAGATAGACCGGTATTGCCAGCTCATTCGCAACTTTCTCTCCCACTTCCTTTGCATACTCGACGCAGTCGTCCATGGTAACTCCGCTAACCGGTACAAAGGGACAGACATCCGTAGCTCCCATCCGGGCGTGAGTTCCTTCATGAGTCCGCATGTCGATAACTTCGGCAGCCTTGGCGATGGCCTGAAAAGCGGATTCCTTCACCGCCTCCGGGGAGCCCACAATGGTCACCACTGTCCTATTCGTATCTGCTCCGGGATCTACATCTAAGAGAGTTACGTCATCAACTTCCTCAGCAGCATCTGTGATGGCACGGATCTTCTCCAGGTCATTCCCTTCACTGAAGTTCGGTACACATTCTACTATCTTATCCACCATTCTTACCTACGACAGATTAGATAGATACCACATAAAGCCTAGTACGATAGCTAATATTAAAATCAGCTTCAAAATTGTTTTACTTGGTTTCCTTCTTTCCATGATTCGCTTGAAGTGTACTTCGTGAGTCATGACATCAGTCCAAAAGTAAACAGTTCAGAGAAAAACTTGACAAACGGTCCAATGAATGACCAGAAAATGGAACGACCTGTCATCATTCCCATCATGATGAGTCCCATGAGTGCCCACGGACCGTACATTTCCATCTGATCGGCAATGTGCTGATATTGGTATGGCAACAGTCCGCGGAGGACTTTCGAGCCGTCCAGTGGGGGGATGGGAAGCATATTAAAGACAGCTAAGGCCAGATTTATAAACAAACTATATTGTAACATAATAAGTAACATATTGTGAGATCCAAATAGCGATCCACGTCCCAGCATGGATAAGAGTATCCCTGAAATAAAAGCCAGTACCATGTTCGCTCCCGGTCCGGCCAGAGCCACCCAGAGCATATCTTGCTTGGGATTTCGGAAATAACGAGGGTCAACAGGAACTGGCTTGGCCCAACCAAAATGAACCACAAATAGCATGATAGTTCCAATGGGATCGAGATGCGATAACGGATTCAGAGTGAGGCGTCCAGCCATTTTCGCTGTCGGATCGCCAAATCTTAAAGCGACATAGCCGTGGGCAAATTCGTGGAACGTCAATGCCACCAAGATAGGCGGCGCCAGAAGTATCATATCTACCATCTTGGATGAAAACTCCGGTGAACTTCCTTCAAATAACTTCGATCCACATGTGTGTAAATCTGCGTGGTGCTGATATCGGCGTGACCAAGCATTTCCTGCACAGCTCTCAAGTCTGCACCGCCTTCGAGGAGATGAGTGGCAAACGAATGGCGCAGTGTGTGTGGACTCACCTGCTTATCGATCCCAGCGCTTTTGGCTAAAGTAGAAATAATCCGCCAGACACTTTTCCTATCGATATTTCGTCCTTGTAAATTAAGAAATACGTATCCCTTGCTAAGACCTTTACTCGCCACTTCCGGTCGAGAATTATTAAGGTATTCTTCCAGACATTCTGCGGCAACCCTGCCCAGCGGAACCAGACGTTCCTTGTTCCCTTTGCCAAGCACACGAATCATACCCTGATTTGCCAGTAGATGCTCCAACTTCAAATTAACAAGCTCAGATACCCTCAATCCAGACGAATAAAGAAGCTCGATCATTGCCTTGTCGCGAGAACCGCTCGGCTTCTCCAAGTCAATAGCATTTAAAAGCGATTCCACCTCCGCCACGGAAAGTACTATGGGAAGTTTGCCCGTAATCCTCGGCGGTTCCAGCAGTTCCGATGGATCGGTATCAGCAAGTTCCTCATCTATGAGATATTTATGGTAAGAGCTAACAACAGAAAAATTTCTACGAATGCTGGTAGGTTTCAGATGAAGATCGAAAAGCATTTGAATGTATTGTCGAATATGCTTAGGTGTTATATCTGCGACACTTTTCACCGAAGAATCCTCTTGCAGAAAATCGAGATAACGGGCAATGTCATGATCATACGCTTCGATGGAATTGGATGAAAGATTCCGTTCTACTCTGAGGGAAGTAATAAAGTCGCCGAGAAAAGATTCCATGACAATATCACGCTTTGCTGCTAAATCAACTGAACGCCTGCTCCACCAATTCACAGACAATATGCCCAGCTGTTATATGACCTTCTTGTATGTGCTGAGTATCATCGGACGGAATGGAAATCATAACATCTCCAGATTTAGCCAGTTTTCCTCCGTCTCGCCCGGTGAATACAATGACCTTCATCCCAAGTTCTCCCGCAGACTCGACAGCTCTGACGATATTTTCTGAATTTCCACTGGTTGATATTCCAATCAGGACGTCACCTTTTTGACCAAGTGACTCAACTTGTCTGGAGAACAAAGTGTCGAATCCCACATCGTTTGGCCAAGCGGTGAGAAATGACGAATCAGTCGTCAGAGAAAGGGATGCCTTACCCGGTCGGACGTGATCCCGCAAACCGCCGATGACTTCCGTGGAAAGATGCTGAGCTTGAGCGGCACTCCCACCGTTCCCGCACCATAGAATCTTGTTGCCGTTTTGCAGTGCAGAAATCATAACCTGCGCTGCATCTGCAATGGATTGACTGCAATCATCCTTCATCTGATGCATCATGCCTGATGCTTCCGTGAGTTGAAATTTGATCTGATCAAGATGATTATTCATGTCACTCTCCGTGGATAGCTGAGGCGAACTTTGCCAGAATTGAAAAATCGTCAGCATCCTCTACTACAGTTCCTGTTACCACAAAACTTGCTCCGGCTTCCACTTTTTCTCGAGCTAAGTCCGGTGTGCAGATTCCACCTCCAACGATGGCAGGCAATGTAGTTTCAGAAGTGACAGCACGAATGGTTTCTGTCGGAATGCTCTCTTTGGCTCCGCTACCGGCTTCCAGATAGAGCAGTTTCATCCCAAGATATTGAGCCGCCAATCCGTGAGCCACAGCAAGTTCCGGGCGATTCATGGGAAGAGGTCGCGTGTTGCTCATAAATTCTACAGTAGAGCTCCCGCCCCCTTCGAACAGCATGTATCCGGTAGAAATTGGCTCCAGTTCGAGGCTTTTAACAATGGGAGCTGATATCACCTGCTCGCCTATAAGATAATTGGCATTCCGCCCGCTGATGACAGACATAAAAAGTAATGCATCAAAGTAAGGTCCCAACTGATTGGCAGCGCCGGGAAACAGAATCACAGGTACCTTCGAAAGTTCTTTAATTTGGGCAGCACGCTCGTGGAATTTTCCGTCCATAAACAGGCTTCCGCCTACGAGGATAGCATCAGCATTGCTCTCGTTTACGGCCGGGACAAGATCATCCAGAATTCCGTCATTCTTCCTATCCGGATCGATGAGAACCAGATAACCGGCTCCCTTCTTCTTCCGTACATCCAGAAGATATTCTAATATTTTACTCATTAGGCAAATCCTTTTAGAAATTTGACCATTTTGTCTAGTTCTTCTTTTGTACTCCGTTCAGTCACAGCAATTCTGAGGTAGTTTGGATCATCATCGAGTGAAGTCCCGACGAGCAGTCCGGCTTCTACTCCCTTTTGCACGAGAGTTTGCGACGGAACTGGGCATTTTGCAATGAATTCATTGAAAAAACGGTCGCCAAACGGAATCTCAAAACCGGGCAGATCTGAAATTTTTGATGATAGATAGTGGCTCTTTTGAAAACAGAGATCAGCCGCTTTCTGAAACCCTTCTTTCCCAAGGAGAGCCAGATAGATGGTAGCGGTGAGCGCCACAAGCCCTTGATTGGTACAAATGTTTGACGTCGCTTTCTCTCGGCGAATATGCTGCTCTCTCGTCTGAAGTGTCAGGACAAAACCGGGTTTCCCGTCAATATCTTCGGTGGCTCCAATCAATCTGCCGGGCACTTTTCTCACATGATCCATCTTAGTGGCAAAGAGCCCCAAATACGGTCCGCCGAAAGAGGGCGGTGAGCCGAAAACCTGACCTTCTCCTGCATATACATCAGCACCGCACTCACCCGGAGGAGCAAACAGTCCGAATGACAGCGGATTACCAACAGCAATGAAGAGCGCTTTAGAATTGCTACACAATTCTCCCACTCGAGACCACTTTTCTATGAGCCCCATTCGGTTAGGTGATTGAACTACAACCGCTGTCACATCATCATCTAAGTTTTGCTCGATCCACTCCAGATCAGTCACTCCGGCTTTCGTCGGAATTTCCGAAATCTCGAGAGGCGAATGCCGAAGATAGGTTTCCACAACTTGCCGATAGTTTTTATACAATCCACCGGAAAGAAGTACTTTCGTCTTTCGATTTGTCCGCCCTGCCATAAGACACGCTTCACCAACGGCAGAGCCACCGTCGTAGAGTGAGGCGTTTGCCACTTCCATTCCGGTGATTTCACAGATCATGGTCTGAAATTCGTAGATCGCCTGAAGTGTCCCCTGACTTACCTCAGCTTGATATGGTGTGTAGGCTGTAGCAAATTCAGATCGAGATGTCAAGTACGGAACAGCTGACGGGACATAATGATCATAAGAGCCTCCGCCCAGAAAAGAGATAACGTCGTTCCGGGATAGATTAGACGATGCCAATTTCTCCATTTCCCGTGTAACCTCAAGCTCAGATTTTCCACTCGGGAGGGGTATGCCGGAATGCTCCAAAAGCTCGGGCGGAATGCAGGCGAGCAAGTCGTCGAAGGAGTCGAGACCCATCTGCTGAAGCATTTCTGCCTCAATCTCAGGAGTGAACGGTACGAAGTGACTTTTAGGTTGTGACTTTTTCGTACTCATCTGCAGAAATCAGTTTTTCCTTTTCACTTTCATCTGACATTTCAATTTTCACAATCCAGCCCAAGCCAAAAGGGTCTTCATTCAAGCTCTCCGGAGCATCTTCCAGATCGCTGTTTACTTCCACGATTTTACCGGATAAAGGGGCAAGGAGATCGGCAACAGTCTTCACGGCTTCGATGGTACCGAACGGATCATCTATAGCTACTTCCATCCCTTCGTCGGGCAACTCGATGAAAATAATATCGCCCAGCTCGCCTTGAGCAAAGTCTGTAATTCCGATAGTTACAATCTCACCATCAAATTTCACCCATTCGTGGGTCTCAGTGTAAAGTAAACTATCAGGAATCGACATATTCGAAAATTTTCCTTATTCTTGTTTATTATTGGGTTGATAATCAAATGTCTCAAGAAAACCGGTATGAAAGTCTCCTCTTCGGAAATCTTCATTACGCATAATTGCCTGCTGAAAAGATATGTTTGTTTTTGGTCCTTCAATGATGGTCTCTTCCAGTGCTCGCTGCATTCGGTTGATAGCTGATTGACGGTCATCTGCGTGAACAATAATTTTCGCGAGAAGTGAATCATACTGCGATGGGATATTGTACCCTGCATAGACGTGAGTATCCACACGAATTCCCATACCTCCCGGTACGTGAAAGCTCTCCACAAGTCCAGGTGAAGGCATAAAGTTCTTATCAGGATCTTCAGCGTTTATACGGCATTCGATGGAATGTCCCCTGAGTTTTACATCCTTCAAAAAGTCCGGGAATGTCTCACCAGTGTGCATTTTAATCTGCATCTTTACCAGATCTTTACCCACAACCGACTCAGTAACAGGATGTTCCACCTGAATCCGGGTATTCATTTCCATAAAATAAAATTTACCATCCTCAGCAAGAAGAAATTCCACCGTACCAAGCCCAACATATCCGATTGATTTAGCTCCTTTAATGGCTGCATCACCCATACGTTTACGAAGAGCTTCATCCACCGCAGGTGACGGTGATTCTTCCACAAGTTTCTGATGCCGTCGCTGAATAGAACAGTCCCGCTCTCCCAAGTGAATCACATTCCCAAACTGGTCAGCTACGATCTGAATCTCCACATGCCGTGGATTTTCCACAAATTTCTCCAGATAAAGATCACCGTTATTGAATCCCTTCTCAGCTTCATTGCTTGCTGTTGAAAATGCCTTTTCCAACTGCGACGGTTCTCTTACTAGACGCATACCTCTGCCTCCACCGCCGGCAGTCGCTTTCAGCATTACGGGATATCCCATCTCTTCGGCAAGAACTCTAGCTTCCTCCACATCTGCCAAGATTCCTTCGCTTCCGGGAATTACCGGTACACCTGCCGCCTTCATGGTTTTCTTAGCGGACGCTTTATCGCCCATTGAGTTTATAATCTCTGCGGAGGGTCCAATGAACGTTATCTCATTATCTGAGCAGATTTGCGAGAATTCGGCATTTTCAGCGAGAAAGCCGTAACCGGGGTGAATAGCGTCAATATTCGTGATCTCAGAAGCGCTGAGGAGATTGGGGATATTGAGATAGCTTTCCTGACTGGCGGGACCACCGATGCAGACTGCTTCATCGGCAAAACGGACGTGAAGTGAAAATTCATCTGCTTGGGAATAGACAGCAACCGTTTTAATGCCGAGCTCATGACAAGCACGAATTATTCTAAGAGCGATTTCACCACGGTTTGCTATCAGAATTTTTTTCACTGTTCCGCTTAAGTATTAATACAAAATACAGAAAATACTAATTGTACTCCGGTTTTAATCAGTGTGGAGAAATGACGAAGAGAGGTTGACCAAATTCCACCGGTTGGCTGTTTTCCACTAATATTTCTTTGATACTCCCGGTTGTCTCAGCCTCAATCTCATTCATAATTTTCATTGCTTCGATGATGCAGAGCGTTTGTCCTGTTGTCACATTATCACCAACTTTGACAAATGGATCAGAATCCTGATCAGGCGCACTGTAAAATGTACCAACCATCGGAGAGGTTACTTCTACGAGATTGTCATCGTCTGTTTCAGATACTGTCTCCTCTGTCAATTCGGGAACAGGTTCAATCTTCTCAACTTCTTGTACAGTTGCCGTCTGTACTTCTTTTCCGTTTTCTGAAGCAGTAACAGTTGGAGAGACATTTTTTGAAACACGAAACTTCCGTCCCCAAAAACCCACTTCTATCTCATCTATCTCGCTTGTTTCCAATATTTCTATAAGACGCTGAAGTTTAGATTGCCAATTCATTTTACCCTCTCCACATACTTACCTGTTCGAGTGTCAACTTTAAGATTTTCTCCTTGCTCGATAAAAAGTGGAACTGTAACAGTATGTCCAGTTTCCAATGTCGCCGGTTTTGTAGCACCTGTAGCTGTATTTCCTCTGACACCGGGTTCCGTATCCGTCACTTCCAGTTCTACAAATACGGGCGGTTCCAGTCCAATCACGTCTCCTTCAATGGATTGGATCTTGACCATAATGCCATCCTTCAAGAAAGCTTTCACATTTCCGACCACATCATCAGGTATTGACAACTGCTCAAAAGTATCCATATCCATGAAGACAAAGCTGTCACCGTCGGAATAAAGATACTGCATGTTTTTCGCCTGTAGTCGAACCTCTTTTATTTTAGCACCGCCTCGAAATGTTTCATCAACCACTTGACCAGTAACAACATTTTTCAGTTTCGTTCGAACGAATGCACCCCCCTTTCCCGGTTTTACATGAAGGAAGGAAATTATTTTCATCCGGCGTCCTTTGTGCTCAATTACCATTCCGTTTCGGATGTCAGAAGTTGTCGCCATTCAATTATGTCCTCATCTTGTTAAGATAAGAAATTTACGATGTTGGATATGACGAAACAATCCCTGTTTGAATGTCTCAAATCAAAATATTTCAAACAGACTTTTCCTTTGAGAAATCCACCTGTCACTCGCAATTTCCGCCCCATGGTATTCCAACTCCCTGAGACGCTAACTCTATTTACTCTACTTATTCCGCTCTACACGGAAATGCACTACAGATTCAAGTGGTTTCCGTTCAACCGCTATTTCCGACGTGAACCGGAAATCATTGCCGATGCACCCTACCGGATCGAGCCGGGAAAAAAGCTGCCGGTTCTTCTGCTGATTAAGGATGCGCATCAATATTCTATCCGACTCCATTCTGTGAAAATCTCCGGAAGTGATTCTAATGGCAACTTGCTCGAAAAGAAACTGGATATAGAACAGGATATTAGCGACCATTGGTGGTATAAAACTGTTGAATTATCAACAGACAATCTATCCGGTGTTTTAACACTTAATGTTACATTCAATTTCACAATCGGTGGAAAGCGCTGTAAAAGAGTAAATCATAATTTACCCACTTCTCCTGAAAAGCCGCTGACCGTAATCCTGGCAAATGAACAACTTCCAGGAAGTGAGCACGGATGGCACTGGGGAGATCTTCACCTTCATACGAACTTGACAGAAGATCAGATCGAATTCGGCGCTCCCATTGATGCTACACAAAAAGCAGCTGAAGCGTGTGGTCTCTCTTTTGTCTGCCTTACCGATCACTCTTACGATCTAGATGATAAACCCGGTTCATGGAGTGAAACGGACCCTGAATTGCAGAAATGGCATAATTCGAGGAGTGAATTAGTACGTCTGAATGAAGAGGCTAATTGCATTCTTGTACCGGGAGAAGAGGTAAGTGCCGGAAATCAAAGAGGGAAGAACATCCACACTCTCCTCTTGAATTGGCCGAAATTTGTCCCCGGCTCTGGAGATGGAGCTGAACGGTGGTTACGAACTTCACCAGAACATCAAACTTCTGATATCCTTAACAACACATCGGAAAACGCTCTCGCTATCGCCGCACATACTCGAATGCATGTTCCCCTACTGCACAAAATACTCTTGGGTCGAGGTTTATGGGAGCCGGAAGATCATCATCTGGCAAATGTGGCCGGTTTTCAACTGCTAAACGGCAGTTTTGATAATGATTTCGAAGAAGCCCTCCAGCTTTGGATCAAATCGCTCCTGAAGGGCCAAAAAAAGTACATCTACGCCGGAAATGACGCTCACGGTAATTTCAACCGGTTCCGTCAAGTGAAAATTCCAATGCTTTCCGTCTGGGATCACACTAACCAGATCCTCGGAAAGTGCCGAACAGGGATCATGTTGAATGAAAATTTAACCGTAACTGGAATTTTGGATGCGCTCCGTCAGGGACGGTGTGTCATTTCTGACGGTCCTCTAATGGAGATGGCGATAAAAACAGAAGACGGTAGAAGTTATACTTTAGGTGATACTTATAAAGGAAGTAATATTAAGGTATCTATTGGTAGTACATCTACAGATGAATATGGATATCTCGATTCATTTGAGCTATTTCTGGGTGATTTAAATAAAAGTGAAGAGAGAGAAATCCATCATCACATATTCAAGCATGAAAGATTTTCAGAATCTGAAGAGTTCGAGCTGGATATTTCTACCGTTTCCGGTTATGTTAGAGGCGTTTTAATCTCTAAAGACAGAAATGGAAATCAATATCACTGTTTTACTAATCCCATTTGGATAAACCACCCTTCCAATTAAAGGGCTGGGACATAGTTTACAATCTATTTACCAATTCCCCTGATTTGATAATTTTCTGAATACGACTCTCTTCCGCCCGATAAGCAATCTCTGGAAGTTCCTCTAGATCCCATATCACCAGATCTGCCTGTTTCCCCACCTCGATAGAACCGACACTGTCCTGACGCAGTAAGGCAGAAGCTCCGCCGAATGTAGCGGCTTGTAACGCCTCTTCCACTGTCATGTCGAGATGGAGGCACGCCAGATTCATTATGATCGGCATGGACTGTATGAAGCAGCTGCCGGGATTGTAGTCGGTGGCAAGAGCAACCGTAATGCCGCTGTCGAGTATCTTTCTCGCCGGAGCATACTCACTCTTTCCGAGGAAGAAGGTGGTCCCCGGCAGCAAAGTCGCTACGACTCCAGCTTCTTTCATTTTTTCCAATCCCTCATCGGAAACGTGCATAAGATGATCAGCTGAAGCGGCTCTCAGTTCTGCCGCCAGTGAGGCTGCCCCGGAATCTTCGAATTCATCAGCGTGGAGGCGCGATTTAAGTCCATAATCAGCAGCTGTCACGAGGATCTTTCTTGACTGCTCCACATCGAACCAGCCATTTTCACAAAAGACATCGCAAAATTCAGCCAGATTTTCTTCCGCTACAGCCGGAATCATCTCTTCGCAGACGAGGGATACGTATTCATCCTTACGTTCGCGGTATTCCGCCGGAAAATCGTGAGCTCCCAGAAATGTTAGCACTACGTCCACATTAGATCTTTCTCCAGCCTTTTTGATAGCTTTTAGCGACTTTAGCTCATCTTCCACTGATAGCCCGTAGCCGCTCTTAGCTTCAACGGTTGTGGTTCCAAGCGCAAGGAATTGATTTAGTCGGCGAACAACTTTCTCCTCCAGAACATCTTCGGAAGCGTCTCTAACACCTCGTACAGTGGAAAGTATTCCTCCTCCTTCAGCCGCAATTTCCTGATAGCTCTTCCCAGCAGTCCGCATGGCGAACTCCTCCTCCCGCAAATCAGTAAAAACCGGATGAGTGTGAGAATCGACAAATCCTGGGGTGACAAGTCCTCCGCTTGCATCTACCTCTTGTTCAGCATCGCCAATATCATTGCCAATTTTCTCGATTTTTCCGTCGGAAATGAGGATTTCCTGATTTGTGAATTCTTCCAGCTTAGCTGAGGAGGAGTTATAGGTGACCAGTTTGCCGATATTCTTTATTTTCAGAGACATAAACAGATAAAATTCAATTATCGTCAGAGATACCGGGAATATTGATTCCCCACTCTCGAGAATTTTCGATTGCACGCTGGTAACCGGCATCGGCATGTCGAGCAACGCCAATTCCGGGATCGTTTGTCAGCACTCTTTGGAGTCGAGCCGCCATCTCTGGCGTTCCATC
>Ga0207984_1000415_pt1 | contig 26364 bp, 19 predicted proteins | sample ETNtaG_30_FD_185760 | JGI IMG/M metagenome (GOLD analysis project Ga0207984, IMG submission 185760) | Marine microbial and viral communities from oxygen minimum zone, Eastern Pacific Ocean - ETNP201306PF43B (SPAdes) (version 2) | ecosystem: Environmental > Aquatic > Marine > Oceanic ...
ACCACCAGCGCCTCCACGACATCGAGCAGCTCCTGTACAGCCTCCTGCCGCTCGCGGGTAGGCGCGCAGACGGTGTCGATGACTTTGATTTCCTTCCCTGGATTCGTTCGCCGCACTTCTGCACAGATCTCATCAAACAGCCAGGGCGGGGTTGTGCTCTGAGAAACGATCCCGATTCTCCCGTGGCCAAAAACCTGAACATCATCCGGGGACTGTATCACTGTGTAATCCTGTAGGTCTCCGATGATTCCCTCCACCTCCACGTGTCCGTGCCGACCCGCAATGAGGACCAGGCAACCCTCGGACTGCAGATGCAGCGCGGCCTGATGAACGCGGCGAACAAGCGGGCAGGTGGTATCGATGAGCAGCTTTCCCGATTCTTCGAGGCGGGATCGTTCTGTGTCGCTGACACCGTGCGCGGTGATGAGCACGAAAGGCGAATTCGGTAATCCGTCACGGAGCGCTTCGTTCACGGAATGAAAGCCTCGCTCCTTGAATCGTTCCTGAACGCCGGCGTTGTGAACAAGCTCACCATGAATCGTCACGAGTCCAGGCTCTTCAACGGACTCTGTCATATCGATGGCATCTTTGACGCCAAAGCACATTCCCATATGTGAAGCAAGGATGACTCGCATGGAAAGACTGGTTGATGGTTAATGGTTAACGGCTGACGGCACGTTCACTTTATACGGCAAAGTATGCGTTTCGTAAGAAGGAATTCCGGGCAAACGAGGTCTCTTTTCTTAACCGTCGTTTGGAGTTTCTGTTAACAGCAGAATGAGGCGGTGGTCTTTGCCGATGCGATAGTGGTCTTGGCGCTCCGCGACAATTACAGAAAAATGGATGATCCGGATCAGGCAGGCGCCAGGTGGGGCGGCAGTTCCTTTCGAGGTTCCGATGATGAGACGCTCGAGACGTCTTTGAGCAGACCTTCCAGTTCCTGAATGTATTTCAGGAAGCGGTCGCGGCCTTCTTCGCTCAGGCGGCAGAGCGTTTGAGGTCTCTTGTTCTGAAATCCTTTCCAGATTTCGACCAGACCGGCTTCGTTGAGGATTTGGAGGTGCCGGCTCAGGTTGCCGTCGGTCAGGTCGCAGAGAGACTTGATGTCCTTGAAGATCAGGCCCTCGGGCTTACTGAGAAGGCAGGTCATGATTCCGAGCCGGGCCTTTTCGTGAAGGATGCGGTCGAGGCCCTCGTATGCGAAACGGCCTTTCTGCTCCTCTGTCTTCTTCGCTGCTTTCTTTTTAGCCATCGTTTCCTCGCTCAAGATTCCAGTAAAAGACGAGGGAGGACAGGAGTTGTCCGCCGCCAAAAACGGCTCCCATATACAGATTGGCAGACGTCAGATTCTCAGGCGTTTTCATGAGGAGAATCGTCCCGGCAGCTCCGTAAAAGAGAGCGACCCACCCGAGGGTCCGCGGCAGATAAGGGCGCGCGGAGAACAGCCCGAGGCTGAAGATGAGCATCCAGAGCCCGGGCAGGTAAGAAACGAGATCTCGGGCCGCCCAGACGAACACGAGCGTGATAACCGCGCCGGCTGCAAGAGCCGGGAATAACTGCCCGATGACACGCCAGACCAGGTTGCGCTCCCGGCTGCCCGCGCCGAGGTATTCCGCAGATACCTGAGCAGAAACAAGGGCGACATTGAGGATGGCCAGCGTAACCCAATAAGTGACAAAGGAGGCCGGCGTGGGCGCAGTGATCACGGCCGGCATCAGCATGCCTCCCGCGATGGCCACGATACCGGTCATACCAACGGGGACAGAGCGAAAGGCCCGGCAGATTTCGGTCTTGGCGAGATGCCGATTAATCTCGGCGATCTGATCGAGTGCTTTTTGAATTTCCATGCTGAATTGTGAATGGGAAACGAATGTCCTGTGAGATTGGCGGAATATACCCGCAAACACTTTGCAATGCAAAGTCTGTTTTGTAGTTTTTCGGTCGCCGGATGCCGCCTACTTCGTCACCACCATCGTCGTCACCATCTGGCCGGTGCCGTGCCACCATGAGATGGCTGCCGCTGCCTTTCCCGTTTTACGCGCGCAGGTGAAATTCGTCGTCACATTGTAAGTGCCCGGCGGGAGGGCTTTCACTGTTCCTTTTGCCTCTCCCTGCTCCTGAAAACTGGTAAGCGGCATAGTCAGCGTGTGTGATTCGGATGGATTCAGATACATGCAGCGGTACACCACGAGCATCTTCTTTCCCGTCTTCGGATCCTTTTCCTCCTTGTAATCAACGATGTCCGGCAGGGCCTTGAGAGTCTTCATAGCCTGGGCGGAGTATCGCACTCGATCTACTTCCAGGTATGGCAGGAGTTTCGGCTGGGCCACGAAATCCTCCCCCGTTGAGATGTTTGAAAAAGTGAATGAGACACTCGTAAAGCTGAATACGTAGGTGTAATTGACACGCATGGTGAAAGTCACCGCGACCTCGAGCTTGTCCTTCGTGGAGATCTGTTCTGGTACGACCGTGGTTGCGCTCAAGCCGTTGACCGCGGCGACGGCCGGATTGGCTTCCTTCTCTGCACGAGCTGTCGCCAAAAGGAGCGAAAAGACAAATGTGAGTCTGAAGAGACAGTTCATTTTCTCGGGGCTTGCTTTATTTTTGAAGCGGATGTAACTCTACCAGAACGTAGCCCGCTTCAAGCCTGAAGACGTTTTTGTACGTTAGCCCGGCCAACTGCTTCTGCCAGTCGTATGAGGGGGTGAACGCAGGGAGCAGCAGATACATCAGCCGGTATCGCTCGACCAGGCCGGGGACAAGCTCGATGTCGTTCGGATAGCGCACAGTCGGATGCCCGGAAAACAGGTAGATCTCCTCGACCATCTCATCTGCCAGAATCGCCTCGCCCTTGCGTACAACGCCTTGTTCGACCGCTTCACGAATCTCGGTGCATGCTTTGTACCTGCGCAGTTGAGCAGCCTGGTAGTCCTCTTCACGAAACTGATGATTGCGGTAAATCTGGTCGTAACCGACGTAGGTGTGAAAGGTGCCAATTAAGGCAGCAACCAGAACTGCCGAAACTTGCCATGGTGGCAGCTTCATTCGATGGGCCAGCCAGCATTGAAATGATGTGATCCCCGCAGCCGCCGGGACAGCCAGAAGCGGGACGAGCGTCATGACATCGCGGCGCCAGAGCTCCCTGGGAACGCCGTGAAAATAGATTCTCGATATGACAAGAAGAAACAGCAGTAAGCCGAATCCGGAGCGTCGCCACCTCCATGTCTGCCAGGCCCCGAACACATAAAGCGGGAACTCAAGTCCCAGGAAAAGTTGCTTCACGATAAAGCCAACAGGTGGAATGACCTTGAACAACTTCGTCCATTGAAACTCATCCGCTACGCCCGGAGTGTTCAGGTCATGGCCGAAGAAAAAGAGAAACTTCGCTGAAATCGGCACACCCATGAAATGCCAGGAGAGGGCCAGAAGGGGGACGACTATCAGAAGGAGGCCCATGCCTGCGGGGACCAACAGAGGACGATGTCGTAGCAACAAGTACCCAAAAATGGCAACACTCGTGACCGGAAAGGATTCGTATTGGAGCAGTCCATACACACCGATGAGGATACCGATCAGAGACCCCGTGTTCGGCGAGGGAGAGTCTTCGAGACGTCGGGAGCAGATGTCCCACAGAATCAGGAACAGGCACGCCACCATGGTTTCCTTCATCAGAAGGCCGCTGTGGTAGATCAAGTACGGTTGGAAGCTCACGATCGCCGCGGCCCACAATCCCGCAGCGAAGCCGGCCCTTCGCCTTGTGATGATTGCTGCCGCGGGGATCGTTGCCAGGCCGAACAGCAATGGAAGACACTTCGCGCCGGCAACAGAGCCGCCGGTAACGAACAGCGTCATGGCCACAAGCAGGCCAAACAGGGGCTCGTAGTAGTCCTCGTAATGCACGATGTCGGAGTGAGTCAGGTGGTGCCAGATGAATGAAACTTCCGGCCCGTTCCCCTGCAGAATGCTGCGGCCCATGGTGAAATAGATAGCGGGGTCACCGGGGCCGTAAAAGTTGGGGAAGGTGTAGATGACAAAGACGCGAAGGATGGCGCCCGCTGCAAACATCAGCGTAAGGAGCCGCCAGAACCGTCTGGCTTCGTCAGTGAGCACTGTTTCAGTCGGATTCAAAATACCAGCAATTCCATAAAACGATCGCTCCATTGACCTCTTCGTCCGAGAACGAATCGCGTGATTTCTCGTCGCAGGGCTGCCCCCGTATGTTCGAGCGTGGAGTATGCCGGATGTTCGGATGGATGGCCCGGATGCGGGGATGCAAGCTCTGTTCTGAATTCTTTATCCGACATATGTTCCAGAAATTCGTTGAAGTGTACGACGATGGACTGGAATCCATCGTCGCCGTGACTCTCAAAGACATGAGCGATTCGTTCGAGGGCCGTCAAGCGAAGCCGCTCTGCGAGCCATGCAAACTTGTCCTGATGTCTGCTGCACTCGCCAAGCAGCAGCAGGAGGCCCGCGTAGATGATGAAACGGCTGTGCTTGAATTTCAGGTTAACGAGCCGCCAGTAGTCCGGCCTGTCCAGGTAATACCACTGATAACGGATGCTGAGCGAACGAAAGTAACGAACGAGATCATTCAAGAGGAACATCCACTCTCTCGTTTCGCCCCTCGATACGTCGCCCTTCGCGTATCGCATGAGGATGGCATTGAGCAGTTCATCGAATGCCCGATCGCCGATCACAGGCTGACTGTCCAGCAGGAGCTGGAACCGTTTCCCGAAAACAGACAGATCTTCATCAATGTGACCCAGCGTCGATTCATCGCAGAGCTCTGCCTGGCTGGTTGGGGTACTGAAGATGCCGTCCGACTCCGGTTGCCCGAGGTCCATAGATGAAACGGTACGCCAGACGGACTGAAAAGCATCTGTTGCGAGCTTGGTGTCCTTCAAAGTGTCCTCTTCAAGGATGACCATCAGGTCGCAATCGGAATTGTGGAGTTGTTCCATGCGGCCAATCGAACCTGAAAGGATGACCGTGCGAACTGCGGGGTGGAGAGAATCGGTGAGATTGTTCTGTAGATCGCTGAAAGTCTTTTGGGCCAGTGCCCAGGCACCGTGAAGCACTTTCAGCGAATCGCCCGCGACGAAGGGAAAGTCTCTATTCTTTGGAAAGTCACACGCATCCATGGATTTGCATCTGTCAGAAAAGACCGGGATAAGAATCGTGGCGACAGGCTGATGGCATCCTGCGGCTACTATTGCGGATGCAAATGCATCCTGTGACTATAAGCTGCCAGCCTGAGCCAGGTCGGATTAGCATGATCCAACAGACTGACAGGCCGTCGCCACACCTTTAACGCTGTGACCCGTCGTGAAACATTCGCGATCCCTTTTTAAAGTAACAGTCCTCATATGAAATCAACATCCATCTCTGTAATTGGCCTCTTTGCAGTCTCGTCTCTGGTGTTTGCCGAACGCTACAACGTGCTCTTCATAATCTCCGACGACCTCACAGCGACGGCCCTGTCGTGCTACGGCAACAAGGTCTGCCAGACGCCGAACATCGATAAGCTTGCAGCGGCCGGCACACGCTTTACCCGTGCCTTTTGTCAGGGGACTTACTGCGGGCCTTCACGGGCGTCGTTCATGTCAGGGTACTATCCGCACGCCACGGGAGTGTTGGGCTACAAGAGCCCAAGGCCACAGATCGGCAAGCGGGCAACCTGGGCACAGCATTTCAAAAACGCGGGGTACTACAGTGCGCGGGTCAGTAAGATTTTCCACATGGGAGTGCCCGGCGGTATCGAGAAGGGAACGGACGGCGCGGACGATCCGGCGTCATGGACGGAGCGATTCAACAGCAAAGGCCCGGAATGGCGGGCGCCGGGTATCGGCGAAACGCTCGAGGGCAATCCGAACGGTAAGAGACCGGTCGTCGGCGGCAACACCTTTGTCGTCGTCGAGGCGGACGGTGACGACCTGGTACATTCCGATGGCAAGACTGCGGCAAAGGCGTGCGAACTGATTGAGAAGCACAAAGCCGAAACATTCTTCCTTGGCGTAGGATTCGTTCGGCCGCATGTGCCGTTCGTCGCGCCGAAACCTTACTACGAGCCATACCCGTACGACCAGATGAAGCTGCCGGAAAAGGTGAAGGGCGACTGGGACGATATTCCCAGGCTGGGCATCAACTACAAAACAAGCAAGAACATGAAAATGGATGTCAGGAAGCAGAAGAAGGCCGTCGGGGCCTATTACGCCTCCGTGGCGTACATGGATGCCCAGGTCGGCAAAGTGATGGCAGCACTGAAGAAGGCCGACCTGGAAGAGAAGACGATCGTCATTTTCACCAGCGACCACGGCTACCATCTGGGTGAACACGATTTCTGGGCAAAGGTCAGCCTTCGAGATGAATCTGCCGCCGTGCCCCTGATCGTCAGCGTGCCAGGCAAGAAGCCGGCGGTCTGTCATTCCTTCGCCGAGCTGCTGGATCTCTACCCGACCATATCGAGTCTCTGCGGGCTCGAAGTGCCAGAACGACTCCAGGGCAAAGACATTTCGCCGATGCTCGACGATCCGGCCCACAAAGTCCGTGAAGCGGCTTTCAGCGTGGCGCCGGCACGCAAAGGGTTTCTACTGCGTGAGGAGAGGTGGGCCTACATTCAATACAAAGAAGACGCATCCGGCGGCATCGAGCTTTTCGACATGAAGAAAGATCCAAAGCAATACACAAACCTTGCCGGTAATCCGGAATACAGAACGGTCGTGGATGCCTTCAAAGCGAAGTTCGCCGCCAAGATTAAAGAAGTGCGAACGAACGACCTCGGCAAATAGAGATACTTTCATCATGTTAGACATCGGCCTCGTGCTGAACGTCACCACGGAACATCAACTCCCACTTTCGTACCCATCTCTTCAAGCATCGCGCGGTGGTCGGCGCCGATAGGGATGCCTTCCTGTTCCCAATCTCGTTCACGCTGCCATTCGAGGCTGCCGGGGGATTCGGCGGTGTCCATGCCTGGCATCGGTTTCAACTTTCGGGTGGCCGAGACGATACGGGTGACCTCGGATCTGAAGTGCTCCGCATCGCCGACCGCGTCAGGGTGCAGGGCGATGAAGATCGAGCCGCGGCCGCAGTATGCATATTCCAGCTCGCCTTCGGTGAATCGTCCGCCGAGAACGCCTCCAGCAACGGTCGACACAAACATCAGCCCCAGGCTCTTGAAAACCGCTTCGGGGTATTCTTCGAACGCTTCGAGCGCCATGCCCCGGCCCCGGAAAAAATTGGCGGCCATGTCTACCACAACAGGCGGTCCTTCCGCGGAAGGTATTCCGCAACACCAGGGCGGAGATTTCATCGCGTCCCACACCACAGCATCAGGGGACTGCGGTGCAACCCAGTGTGCGCTGCCACCGATGCAGAACGAAACCAGCGACTTCTCTATCGCTTTTCGCGCGTAGATACCCGCGCTGCCGATGTGCCCGTGGTTACGGGTTGAGCCGACAGCGATGCCGCATGCCACAGCTTTCTCGATCACCAGGTCCGAGGCGCGGTGCGCCACCAGATAGCCGATGCCGCCGTCCCCGTTTGCGACCAGAGTCGACGGTGTCTCTCGCTCGATGCGGATATTGGGGTTCTTGTTCATCCGATCATCGAGATAAAGGTTCACGTAGCCTGGTGCCTGTCGCGTACCGTGGCTGACAACGCCACGCAGGTCTACATCCACGAGGCTGTCCGCAATCACTCGCGCATCTTCATTCGGAAGCCCCACCTTCCGAAACGTCTCAGCGGTGAAGTCACGCAGGGGGCCGGGCATTACAGGAATCGCATCTTCAGGAATCTTGGAAGCCATAGGAATCTCCTTTGTTTTTCAGTGACTCGTAATCGCAGTCCTGCTCAGACTTGCTTGCAGGTTTTCGTGTCGTGGTTGGGCGTATGTTCGTCCGGACTTTTTGATTTCAGTGAACGACGGGCAGACAGGCTGGCAGCCCGTAGCCACGAGACTCATCTGACATGTTTGTATCGATGCAGACCCGTCGCGTAAATAGCATTCGGCACCTCAAACAATCTCGCACCACGGAAAAGTTTCTGCAGCATGCTGCCAGACATCATCCGGGATGACGCGAAGGTCTGAGTGGCCGGCCTCGTCCGCGCAGCGGCGCGCGTGAAGCAGGAACGCGTCGACGCCATTCTTGCCAGTAAGAATGGCATTGAGCTGTGCCCGCGCCATCGATCCTCCATGCTCCAACAGGCCCCGACAACGGTAGGCCGCAATCAGGTCATTGAATGGATAGGCCACACGGTGAAGACTTGCTGACCAGCGGTCGCCGTCCCAAAGGAGCATCCCGTAGTGGGCGCCGATGAAACCGTCGTTCGGCGAAGAAACAGCACCGGGGTTGACCAACAGGATTGAGCGATATTGTCGCTGCCACTGGAGGTGGGTATGCCCACAGACGAGAACTCGCTCATGGACTCCGTGCAGGATTTCGTCCAACAATCCCGGAGTCGCATCGGGAAAGATACCCTCTCGTAAACGCCTCGGTGAACCGTGTACCACGCGCAAGGGGTCGGCATTGGGAAAGCGGATGACGAGCTGTTCCGGTAATTCGCGAAGGAAATTCAGGCAATCTTCATCGAGCTGCGAGGTTGCCCATCGGCGGAGGGACCACTGTCCCGATTCGCGACACTCGGCGCGGTCGGTCTTGTCCGCATAGTTGACTACGTTCTCATCGCTGTTTCCCCGGATCATAAAACTGTCCAATGAACGCAATCGTTGAATGGTCTCGGCCGGATACGGCCCACCCATCAGATCGCCTGCGTAGATGAACGCGTCGACATCGTGTTCGCCCAAGTCCGCAAGGACAACCTCGAGAGCCGGCAGGTTTGCATGCACGTCGGAAAGTAAGGCAACGCGTCCATGCTCGAGCGGTTGAGGGGGGTGGTCGAGGTCAATCATGCTGATTGTTATCCTTTCGCAGCCTTTGGCCGCAACTAAAAAAATGTGGGACGGGCGTCTCTCCCGCCAGCGCTCTATTGCCTCTCACCTCTCTGCCTCTCACTTTTCTGACTTTGTCAGGACCCACAATCCTGTTACACCGGAAACTGTCTTCTGCCTTACATTTTCTGCTTTTCATTCAACCGTTCCGCTTCATGACCGGCGGAACCACTAACCTGCAAACGGAGGAAAACCATGTCAGCGAAAACGTGTCTAATGTTTGGCGGCGGAGGAATGGCCGGTGGGTGGATCAATGACTGGGTAAGCAACTTCAGCGAACGCATCAAGATTGTCGGCCTCGTCGATATCAACGAAGAGATACTCGAGAGGCAGGCAGAAACGCTGGGCCTTGATAAAGACCAGCTCTTTACTTCGACCGAAGAAGCAGTCGATAAAGTAAAGGCGGATTTCGCCGGGGTTGCGACACCGCCTCAGTTTCATGCACCCCAGACAATCGCGGCGCTCGAAGCCGGTATGCCAGTCATCTGTGAGAAGCCAATTGCAGGGACGATCGAAGAGGCCAGGGCCATGGTCGAAGCTGCCAATCGCACTGGGCTGCCGGTTTCGATCATTCAGAACTATCGCTACGCCCGCGACAAGCAGGAGGTCCGTCGCATCGTGGATGAAGGCCGGCTCGGCAGATTGCAGCACGTGGTCGGCCGCTACGCGTGCGACTACCGAAAATTCAAGAGCTGGGGCAAGGCCTGGCGCCATGACATGGATTTCGCCCTGCTCTTCGAGGGCTCGATCCATCACATGGATATGCTTCGCTTTCTGAGCGCAGGCGATTGCGTGACCCTGACCGGCTTTGGCTGGAATCCCGAATGGTCGAGCTTCAAACATCTCTCGAGCGGCATGTACATCATGAAGATGAACAACGGCAGCCACTGCTTCTACGAAGGCAACAGCACCTCTGCCGGGATCATGAACTGCTGGCACAGAGAGTACTACCGGCTGGAGCTGGAACGGGGCACGGTTGAAATCACCGGAGGCAAAGACATCACCATCCATCGCAGAGATGAAGAGGTCGAGCAATATGAAGCCCCCGAGCTTCCGTGGGAGGGCCACCATCACCTTTTCGATGAATTCCTGAACTGGCTGGACGGTGGCCAGCCGGCGGACACACGTATCCAGGAGAACATCAAGAGCTTCGCCATGATCATCGCCGCCATGGATGCCGGAACAGAAGGAGCCGTGAGAAACATTTCCGATTATCTGTAAGATCAGAAGTGTTCCATGGCGGCAGAAAACTGTAATTGTTCGTATCGATTTCCGTGGCTTGGCCTCCGCCTGCTAATCTGTTTGAATCTGGAAACCGCGGTAGGGAGCCGACCGGAGTAACTGATGAATACAAGCACATCCTGGATCATCTTTCTGGTGTTTGTACTTTCTTCCCCCGTCTTTTCTGCCAGCCGGGAAGAGCGCGAACAGGCCAGAGCCAAAAAAGAATACGACGAACAGCGGGAGGAACTGCGGGAAAAGTTCGAGCTCGTGCAGGAGAAATTCGATCTGCTTATCGGCGATTACGACAACGCGAAAATCGAAGGCAGAGACAGCATCGGGCAATGGAAGTCTTATCAGAATCGGTTCAAGCGGGAATTCGGCCGCGCCAGGAATTACTACTCGAAGACTCGTTTCAAATTCGACAACCTCAAGATGGTTAATGACACCTTGAAAGATCTCGCCGGGGACATCCCGGATCTCGTGGAAATGATTGGCAAGAACATCGAAGACGCCAGGGACGAGAAGACCATCAGCCTTGAAGAATCCATCACCAGACGCCTGGAAGGAATTTCAGGAATACTGGATATCGAGAAGCCGGTCCTCAGAAGAGGGAGCTGGACGCCCGCGGGCCCTGTCCGATGGAAGGTCATCAATGCTCGACGAAAGACCAGGGACAAGTACACCAAGACACGCCTGGCGACCGTTCGATTCAAGGTTCAGATCACAGACGAGATTATGAAACGTCTGGAAGGGGAAGGCATGATGCTTCTGAGCGCGAACGGCGAGAAGCTTTACCCGATCATGAATTTTGGCCGCGCGAAATTTGCCTACAGCGAAAAAGAACGCCCTCCTTTTGGTGACTGGATTGAGGCGACGCGGGTGCACACTTTCACCGCAGTTTTTCGGGTAGGTGAAAAAGAAAGGGAGTTCATTCTGCGCGTCTCAGATCTCGAGCGCGCACAGCCCGAATACAGCTACGTGAGCGTGCGGCTGTAGGGTGTGGCGCAGGTCTTTGACCTGCGATTTGTAGTGGCGCACGTTGAAGATCCCACATCAGGGCTGCTCACCCCAAATTCAGCGGCTACGAAGAGCGCGGAGAAGCGAATAGAGCCGGCTCCTTTTCATTCATACCATTCAGCAGGCCCGGGCATCAGCGATACTCTTCATGGAACGGCAAGTACCTCGTGAATGTCCCGTTAATCGTGCAACGCTCCAAGAACAAGAAAAGCCCAGCCGAGATGGCTGGGCTTTTCCAATAATAGCCCGGGCAATACCTACTTTCGCACCTCTCGGCACTATCATCGGCGTCAGGGGCTTAACTGCTGTGTTCGGAATGGGAACAGGTGTGGCCCCCTGACTGTGGTCACCCGGAATTTCTGAATGTAGTTGACCAGTCGCGGAGCGACTGGACTACTTGCGATTCCGCTTTTTGACAATTGGGTTTGCTAAGCAATACGTCCAGAGTAAAGGGTATATCAGCTTGATAAGACCCTTTTACTCCGATCACAGATGTCAGGTTCGCAGGTTGGAAGCCTGCGCCACTTTCATCTATTACCCAGAGCAAAGGATAATTTGTGGTCAAGCCGATCGGCCGATTAGTACCAGTCAGCTAAATACATTGCTGTACTTACACACCTGGCCTATCAACGTCGTGGTCTTCAACGGGCCTGAATGGGGATTTCTGGTCTTGGAGGGGGCTTCACGCTTAGATGCTTTCAGCGTTTATCCTTTCCGAACTTAGCTACCCGGCTATGCCCTTAGTAAGACAACCGGAGCACCAGAGGTTCGTCCTTTCGAGTCCTCTCGTACTAGGAAAAGCTCTCCTCAAAAATCCTACACCCACAGCGGATAGGGACCGACCTGTCTCACGACGGTCTAAACCCAGCTCGCGTACCGCTTTAATGGCCGAACAGGCCAACCCTTGGGACCGCCTTCAGCCCCAGGATGCGATGAGCCGACATCGAGGTGCCAAACCTTCCCGGCGATATGGACTCTTGGGGAAGATCAGCCTGTTATCCCCGGCGTACCTTTTATCTGATGAGCGATGGCCCTTCCACTCGGAACCACCGGATCACTAAGCCCTGCTTTCGCAACTGTTCGACTTATTGGTCTCACAGTAAAGCTCCCTTATGCCTTTATACTCGACGCACGATTGCCAACCGTGCTGAGGGAACCTTTGGACTCCTCCGTTACCTTTTGGGAGGAAACCGCCCCAGTTAAACTGCCCACTAAGCACTGTTCCGAGCCCGGATTCACGGGTCCCGGTTAGGATTCCAACATGACAAGGGTGGTATTTCACCAGCGACTCCCCGAAAACTGGCGTTTCCGGTTCACAGTCTCCCACCTATCCTACACATGACAGGCTAAAGCCCAATACCAAGCTACAGTAAAGGTGCACGGGGTCTTTCCGTCCTGCTGCGGGTAAAACGGTATCTTCACCGCTATTACAATTTCGCCGAGTCCTTCGTCGAGACAGTGCTCAGATCGTTACAAGATTCGTGCAGGTCGGAACTTACCCGACAAGGAACTTCGCTACCTTAGGACCGTTATAGTTACGGCCGCCATTCACTGGAGCTTGATTTCAGAGCTTCGGACCGAAGTCCTAACCCCTCCACTTGACTTACCAGCATTGGGCACGTGTCAGTCTATATACTTCCTGTTGCCAGTTTGCATAGACCTGTGTTTTTAATAAACAGTCGCCTGAGCCTTTTCGCTGCGGCCCCCTCGAGCTAACGGAGCAAGTCCGTTCACCCTACCGGGGCACCCCTTCTCCCGAAGTTACGGGGTCAATTTGCCGAGTTCCTTAACGAAGGTTCTCTCGAGCGCCTTGGGATACTCACCCTACCTACCTGTGTCGGTTTACGGTACGGCTGGTTGCATGATTCGCTTAGAGGTTTTTCTTGGCACGCCTTCTGGCTCCATACTGCAGGTGCATTCTCTCCGGCCCCTCGGAGTATTGCCGGGTATTTAATCCCCCGACCTCCTAAAAACCGGAACGGGCCCATAACTATTGGGATCCGCGGCCGTATCTCGTGCGTTGCCCCATCGCGTCTTTGTCACCATGCGACCAGTGCAGGAATATTAACCTGCTGTCCATCGACTACGCCTTTCGGCCTTGCCTTAGGTGCCGACTAACCCTGCTCCGACTTACGTTGAACAGGAAACCTTAGGTTTACGGCGAGGAGGATTCTCACCTCCTTTATCGCTACTCATGCCGGCATTCTCACTACTATACGGTCCAGCCGTCGTTACCGTCGACCTTCAATCCCTATAGTACGCTCCCCTACCACTCTGTATAAATACAGAATCCGCAGCTTCGGTTATATGCTTAGCCCCGGTGAATTATCGGCGCAGAAACGCTCGACCAGTAAGCTGTTACGCACTTTTTAAATGATGGCTGCTTCTAAGCCAACATCCTGGCTGTCTTAGCATCTCTACATCCTTGACCACTGAGCATATATTAGGGACCTTAACTGGCGGTCTGGGCTGTTTCCCTCTTGACACAGAAGCTTATCCCCCCATGTCTGACTCCCATGCAGTACGCCGTGGTATTCGGAGTTTGGCTGGAGGCGGTAGGCTGGTGGCCCCCGGTCCCCATTCAGTATCTCTACCCCCACGGTTTAACGCATAAGGCTAGCCCTAAAGCTATTTCGGGGAGAACCAGATAGCTACGAGTTTGATAAGCCTTTTACTCCTACCCACAGCTCATCCCCTGACTTTTCAACGTCAGTGGGTTCGGCCCTCCACGATGTTTTACCAACGCTTCAGCCTGGCCATGGGTAGATCACTCGTGTTCGGGTCCAATCCCTGATACGTGGTCGCACTATTCGTACTCGGTTTCCCTGTGGCTGCACCGCTTAACGGCTTAACCTGCACCAGAAATTGACTCGCCGGCTCATTACGCAAAAGGTTCGCGGTCACACGCGCGCGAAAAACCAGAAGCAAGCTTCTGGCAAACGCATCAATCGTGCTCCCACTGCTTGTAGGTATACGGTTTCAGGTACTATTTCACTCACCTCACGGGTGTGCTTTTCATCGTTCGCTCGCGCTACTTTTTCACTATCGGTTATCAGGTAGTACTTAGCCTTGGGAAGGTGGTCCTCCCGAATTCAGACCGGGTTTCACGTGGCCGGACCTACTTGGGGACAGTTCCAGAAGAGAGCTTTCTACGCTTACAGGGCTGTCACCTTCTGTGGCCTGGCTTTCCAGAGTGGTTCAGCTCGAAAACTCTTTTGTAACTTCTTTGCCTATTTGCGCTTTGGCAGGAACGCCCCACGACCCCAGTTACGCAACGCGCGCACGCTTACACGTAACTGGTTTGGGCTGTTTCCCTTTCGCTCGCCGCTACTCAGGAAGTCGCTATTGCTTTCTATTCCTACGGGTACTAAGATGTGTCAGTTCCCCGCGTTGTCTTCCGGTGCCTATGTATTCAGCGCCGGATATCACGTAGATGTGATGGGTTTTCCCATTCGGAAATCCCAGGCTATAACGCTTGTCGGCAGCTTGCCTGGGCTTATCGCAGCCTACCACGTCCTTCATCGTCTCCTGACACCTAGACATCCTCCGTATACCCTTAGTAACTTGACCACAAATAATCGTTTGCTCGGGGAATGATTAAGAGCAGGTTGGAAACCTGCCCCACACAAACACCGTTCAAGGATTACCTGTGTCGGTTTGATGGGTATTATCCTTTGGTTCTCTCGGTGATGATTTACGCTTTACTTTAGCAAAAATCCAATTGTCAAAGAGCGGAATCTGTCGAAGGCAGATTTGATGAGAAATCTCGCCTCCGTCAGACTCCAAATTGTATGGAGGTGATCGGAATCGAACCGACGACTTCTAGCTTGCAAAGCTAGCGCTCTCCCAACTGAGCTACACCCCCAGTCTATCTGATAGTGGTGGGCCTAGTTAGATTCGAACTAACGACCTCACCCTTATCAGGGGTGCGCTCTAACCAACTGAGCTATAGGCCCCCATGAGCGCAAACAGTGACCAATTACTCAAAGGTAGTCGAAGAAGCCACTGATTGTAAATTGTTATGCACAGAAAAAACAAAAGCAACGACCCTGAAACTAGCAGTGAGCTCTTTTTTTCTCTTTGTGGTTGAGTCTGGGCGGATGCTCATTCTCAATCACTCGGAGTCTAAGTAATCCTTAGAAAGGAGGTGATCCAGCCGCACCTTCCGGTACGGCTACCTTGTTACGACTTAGTCCCGATTACCAAGTTTACCTTCGGCACCTCCGTCCTTGCGGTTCGGTCAGTGACTTCGGGTACCCCCGATTCTCGTGGCTTGACGGGCGGTGTGTACAAGGCTCAGGAACACATTCACCGTGGCATGCTGATCCACGATTACTAGCGATTCCAGCTTCATGCAGGCGAATTGCAGCCTGCAATCCGAACTGAGGATGGCTTTAGGAGATTTCCCCCACCTCGCGGTTTCGGTTCTCTTTGTACCACCCATTGTAGGACGTTTCTAGCCCGAGACATAAGGGCCATGATGACTTGACGTCGTCCCCGCCTTCCTCCGGTTTAACACCGGCAGTCTCATTAGAGTCCCCACCCGAAGTGCTGGTAACTAATGACAAGGGTTTCGCTCGTTATGGGACTTAACCCGACATCTCACGACACGAGCTGACGACAGCCATGCAACACCTCTACTGGATTGCGGTTAAGCAGTCCCATTTTCATGGGGTTTACCCAGCGGTTCAAGCCTCGGTAAGGTTCTTCGCGTTGCTTCGAATTAAAGAACATCCTCCACCGCTTGTGTGAGCCCCCGTCAATTACTTTGAGTTTCAGCCTTGCGACCATACTCCCCAGGCGGAGCACTTAAAACTTTTGCTTGAGCAGAGAAACCGAAGTACCTCTACGCAGTGCTCATCGTTTACAGCTGGGACTACCAGGGTATCTAATCCTGTTCGCTCCCCCAGCTTTCGGGCCTCAGCGTCAGATCTCGCCCAGAGAACCGCCTTCGCCACCGGCATTCTTCTTGATATCTACGCATTTCACCGCTACACCAAGAATTCTGTTCTCCCCTACGAGCCTCTAGCCCAGCAGTATCGGAGGCAGTTCCTCGGTTGTGCCGAGGGATTTCACCTACCGACTGACTGGGCCGCCTGCGCCCCCTTTAAGCCCAGTGATACCGAACAACGCTAGCCATCTCCGTATTACCGCGGCTGCTGGCACGGAGTTAGCCATGGCTTCCTTTCGGTTTCGTCAACCGTATGGCGTTACCCATACGGATTTCTTAACCCGTGACAGAAGTTTACAACCCGAAGGCCTTCTTCCTTCACGCGGCGTCGCACCGTCAGACTTTCGTCCATTGCGGATGATTCTCGACTGCAGCCTCCCGTAGGAGTCTGGGCAGTGTCTCAGTCCCAGTGTGGCCGATCACCCTCTCAGGCCGGCTACCCATCGTCGCCTTGGTGAGCCTTTACCTCACCAACTAGCTAATAGGACTTAGACCCATCCCCGGGCGGGAGTTACCCCCCTTTCCTCCTCTCTACCGTAGTAATGAGGACCGTATACGGTATTAGCCACAGTTTCCCGTGGTTATCCCATACCCAGGGGCAAGTTATCTAAGTATTACTCACCCTTATGCCGCTCGGTCTCCCTCCCGAAGGAGGGCCCGTACGCTCGACTTGCATGCCTAATCCACGCCGCCAGCGTTCGTTCTGAGCCAGTATCATACCCTTCACTTGGAATATGTGGTCTTGGATGACAGCCATAGGCATGTCATCCGGCTTTTTCTAAGTTATGGAGCTTACTGTTTTGTTTACAGGGTCGTGCTTATTGTCAAAGAGCTTATGACCCAATGAAAAGGGGTGACCTCCTCGATTGGGGCGGCGAAGTATAGCTACGCGGATCGCCTTTTCAATCTATATCTTCAAAAAACAATTGCTTTTTTCAGTTTTAGTGAAATCGCCGTCCAAAAAGCGTCTAAGGCCACTTTCGACAAACTCAGATCAGTGCAACGAACGCATCGGAATCGATACTATCGAGGGAGCATGCCAGACGTTCGGGGACGTAGGATGGCTGTAGTGTCGGTTTCAGCCGCTCATGAGAAATGGCTGAAATAACGGGGGACTTCGCATCGTTCGTTGAACGAGGAGTGCTGCTGGTGGACGTTTGCTCCTTAGGGATGCATCTGCGAAACCGCCAAATAAAGCACGCGGGTCAGCCCTCAATCCAGTTCGATGGCTTCCTCTTCGCTGAGCACGAGGTTTCTGAGAAACACTCTTGCACCGGAAGTGAAGACTGAAACGCTTTCAATCTCTGAAGCGGCCATATCGTAGGTAAAGACTTCTTTGCCCCCAACATATATGGATATCTCTTCATTGGCTTGGACGGAAACCGTGTACCAGATTCGCGCTTTGATCTCGGCATTGATCGTCTCCTTCATATCGGAGAAGACGTCACTGAATTTGAGGATTCCATACTTGTCACCTCTGACAGCAGGTTTAACAGTCAGGCCGACCCTGCCCTCTGCCTTGTCACCGTCGCGGGACATGACGAATGCACAGTAACCACTTGTTCCTGTTTGAGTAAGCGCCACGTCTGCCTGAAACGTGAAGGGACCTCTTGTTTTGCGAGTCGCTTTCAGTCGGGCGGCCCGATGGTTGTTGCCGTTGTCGACAATTCCATCTTCCCGGGCGTTCCAGGTTGCCCCTCGCTTGGGTCCGAGGTTCTTCCAGTCGGCAAAGAGCTCAGCGAGACGGGCAACGTCTGACTTCGTGACTCGGGAGGTGAATTTAGCTGGCTCTCCCTCAAAGCCGCTCATCCCTTTGTCGCCACCTCCTCCCACCAGCTTCAATCCTGCCCATGCGAACAAGACGATGAGACCAAGTGTCGCCGCGAAGGAAGCAATGGTCTTCTGAAGGGTGACCTGCTTCCTTGCTTTGATTTCGGCAGTCCGTCTCTGCAGACGTTCGCGTGGGGTCAGGTCTGCCTCATCTATTTCCTCCTCCACCTCTTCCTCTTCGCCTTCCTCTTCGTCCTCGTCCTCTTCGTCCTCGTCGTCCTCGTCGTCTTCGTCGTCTTCGTCGTCCTCGTCGTCCTCGTCGTCCTCGTCGTCTTCGTCGTCTTCGTCGTCGTCTTCGTCGTCGTCTTCTTCCTCTTCGTCTTCTTCGTCTTCGTCGCCTTCGTCGTCTTCGTCGCCTTCTTCGTCTTCGTCGCCTTCGTCGTCTTCGTCGTCTTCTTCGTCTTCGTCGCCTTCTTCGTCTTCGTCGCCTTCGTCGTCTTCGTCGTCTTCGTCGCCTTCGTCGTCTTCGTCGCCTTCGTCGTCTTCGTCGTCTTCGTCTTCTTCTTCTTCTTCCTCTTCGTCGCCTTCTTCCTCTTCGTCGCCTTCTTCCTCTTCGTCGCCTTCGTCTTCGTCTTCCTCTTCGTCCTCCGATTCTGCTGCTTCTTCCACTTCCTCGGCCTCTTCGACCTCCTCCGCTTCTTCTACTTCCTCCACCTCCTCTGCCTCCTCGACTTCTTCGGCTTCCTCCACCTCCTCTGCCTCCTCGACTTCTTCGGCTTCCTCGACTTTCTCTTTGACCTCTTCCTTGTCGTCTTTGTCCTTTTTATTGTCGTCGCTCACGGCGGATCTCCGGATGGATCTGGACGGTAAATTTTGGGTGACACCCAGCACGCACGGATGAGGGGCAACTTATACAGAAGCATTACTCGAATCACCAGTCAACTGGTGTTTCATGCGTACTCCTATCTTGCGTTTCAGACTGCAGCCTTTCTAATAAATCCTTCCGCGCCCTCATATTCGAATCCTCTGGTTCAACTATGGAACAGCTTCTCTTGAGACTGACCATCCCCGCCATCATAACTTGCATCGCACAACCTCTGCTTGCCCAGGCCAGTTTCGAAATCAGGCAGATTCAGGCCGGCGGGAAGACCCTGTTCTACAAAGGTAAACAGATTCAGGTGGGTGCCCGGACCCTCGTCACCAAAGATGGTGTTGCGTGGGCTGATGTCATGGGCCGCAGTGCAGAATGCGGCCTCCGCATTCGTTTGCGGTCTTCTGCGGCGCGCGTTCTTTCAAATGTAAGGGAGAAGAATCCCAAGGCAGAGGTCGTGGCCATGTTTCAGGGCCTTCCGCTCGGGCTGCCGGTGCCAGTGCCGTCTGGGAGCAGTCTGTATCTTCCGGGACCGTTCCAGAAATCCCAGGCGCGCACGTATGCGGCGCGGCTTGTGCCCAGCATCGATGGCAGAATTCGCGGCCTTCTTGCGACTGATAATTACCCGCGGGTGTTTTTCGTGCAGTTGAGAAACGCGCCTACTTTGCCTTACCCGAATACGGTCTTTTATCTGAATAATGAGCTCTCGGAGAAATACGCGCCCCTGGCCACGTTTGATGCGGCAAGCGATCACGTTGACCGCAGTTTCGACGCGTCCAACTTTGCCATATCGACAAAACCAGGGCTCCTCTTTATTGAAGCAGATGTGGCCGCCGTGCCCTCCCGTCTTCAAGGGGACGAATCGCCGACGAATCATCTTCGATTCCTCATCGAGGATATGGAGATCACCGGCGCACTCTCAAAATCGAAATCATGGATCAAGAAATATGCGCAGGCGGAAGCTCAACTCGACAGCCTGAAAAAGCTCGTCCATTCCCTCCCCGGAGCCCGGCGCCGCGAGGCAATTGTCAGTCGAGCCGGAGCCATCGGTAAAGCTGTCGAGGGCCTCAAGGTGAGCTCTCCTACCAGCCAGCATGTGGCTGCTCTTCGAGAGGTCGAAAAGTTCTCGTACGCGCCAAAGAGAGACTGGTTCGATGGACGCGACATCGCCGTTCGAGCCCACGCGCTGCTTGACGGCGTTGGGCTGACGACTGCCTTCAGATTCGGCTTCAAACTTCCTCGCATCAATTACACGACCGCCTTTCATCGCCATACCAGTCTGAATTCATTTCTGCGCGAGGTCAATACCGTCGTTGGCGCTTATGAGAGTAATTCAGGTGTGGTGGAACTCACGGCGAGAACTGTGACTCTTCACGATATCCGTGGCACCTGGAAGGAGCAGGATTTCGCTGCGGCTAAGAGGGCAGACGCCACAGCTCGATCCCTGAAGGCCAAGAAAGAGGCGGCCGCCGCGCTTAAGACAAACGCAGCGGCCGCGAAGCATCTCTCCGAGCAGGGCATTTCTGCTCGCGCTCTAAGCAATGAAGAGTGCTGGAAGCACTTCTTGACTCGAGGGGTCGCCATCGAGTCGGTGTCCGCTGAGGGGAAGGCTGCTGCATCGGGTCTGCAGGCGGGGGACATTGTCATGCAGGTCAGAAAGAGCGACGCACCAGAGGACACAGATCGTATTCCGTCAGCCGCTGTCCAACTTGGCGAAGCACTCCAGGCCAAACAGCAGTTGCAGCAAACGGAGGCAACCCTTTCGGTCCTGCGCGGCGGCAAGACCATGCCGATCAAACTCGCGATACCCCAGGCGGCCGGATGGTCGGTTTCAAAGACCCTTCAAAATCTTGCAGTCATCGTCACGACAGACAAGAAGAAATATATGATGGGCGAGCCGATCATCTTCACGATCCGCTTTTTCAATAAGAGCGAAGAGGACTTCGAACTCGCCGGAGAACAGCTCAATCGGAACATCGGCGTCGCGTTCCAGCGCAAATCGACCGAGTTCTTCCCGCTCAGAGAAATCACTGGCGACACCAAAGAAATCAAGGTACCGGCGGGCAAGCAGATTCGATTCAAGTATGTCTGCTTCGCCCGGGTCGTGCCTGGTGCTACACGAGTTTCCCTACAGGTGCCATTCGCCAATTTCTACGACGAAGAGAACCTCGGCAAAGACGCGGTCAACAGCCGCCCGCTGGCCATTACCATAGATCGCAAACCCTGGGTGCGCGGCAGGTCAGACTGGCGGACGCTCAAATATGCGGCACTGGTCCACGCCCTCGGCAATTCAGACAAGGAGATTGTCGCTGCAGCCGAAGACCGTATTGGCCATCTCGGCGCTGAAGCCGGCCGGGCCATCACCAGGCTGAAATCAGATCGATCCCTCAGCAAGAACGCGAGCAAGGCGTTAAAGCTAATCGGCAAAAAGAGGTAGGCCTCAAAAAGTAGTTGGTCGGGAGGCAGTCACCTAATACAGGAATCCACTTTGGCCCTCGTACCCTTCTTACAACTCCTGGCGATGCTAATGGTTTGCGTTCTGGCTGGTCAGCCCGTGGCGCGGCGATTGAATCTTGACGCACTGCATCGGCTCACTTTCGCCGCACTGTCCGGTGTAGTACTGATCTTCATTTTCGAGTTCATTGGCTGGCTCTTTAATCTGCCTGGATGGCTTACCTGGTTTCCGGTAATTGCCCTGTGCGGTTGGTCTCTGTTCGTCCTGTTTAATAGCTCCGGTAAGCAATCGGACATTGCGCTGGATGGGCTCGCCCTTTGGAGTGCGGTGGGATTTTGGATTCTCGCGCTGCAGTTCCAGATTGTGGTCTATGGGGGTGTTACGTGGTTTGGTGACTGGTACGAACACTACGAACGGGCGATTCTATTTCTCGACCATCTGCCTGCGGAGACACACTTTCATTTGGGTATGTGGACACTCCCAGCACGCGGGCCGATCTTCAACGCGGTTGCATCATTCTTCATGCGCTCCATGGGGCGAGATTTCGCCTCTTATCAAGTCTTCGCTACGGGCCTCAACACTCTGGCAGTTCTGCCGATGACGCTTCTGTTGCGTGATCTCGCCGGACTGCGGCAAAGAACGGCAATGCTCCTGGGGGCCGGATTGTTTGGGTTATCCCCATTCGCGGTTCAACATGAGGTCTTCACTGCTACGAAGTTCTTGACAGTTGCATACATCCTTGGGGCGATTCACTTCTATCTCTACGGGCAGAAGCGAAACTCGCCGGAGCTACGTGCCTGGAGTATTCCAGCTTTCGCGGCCGGTGTGCTAGTCCATTACCTGACGGTTCTGATCGCCCTTTTTTTTGTTGTTCATCTCTGCGTCAGTCATCTCTACGCGGCCCTCAAGGAAGGTAAATCCTCCCGACCTTTCGTGCTGCCTGTCGCTTGCAGCATTCTCCTACTTGGCCTGTGGTTTGGGACTTGCTTCGCCAAGTTTGGGATCAAGGCAACTCTCCAGGCTAACAGCACACTAGGAGATTCGTATTCCGAGCTCGTGGCGGAGGACAGGCAGGCTGAAGTTTCCTGGACGCGGGCTTTTGCCGGTAACCTTTATTGCACATTCGTTCCATATGGTTGGCGTCACGAATGGCAGGGACTCGGACACGCGGAGCGGGTGGTACAGGCTGACACAAGATGGGGCGAAGATTTCGTTCCCAAGCCTGAACAACAGGAGCGATTGGCCGAGTGGTTCTGTGACCTGTCCAACAACGCGTGCAGTCTCACAGGTGGACTCGGTTGGGCCGGGATGTTCGGCCTGATCTTTTCATGTGTCCTTTACGCGAAGAAAGGACTGCGGCGGGAGAGCGAAGTCCCCCAGCCTGAGACAGCACGGGCTGTGCCTGGCCTAACCTTCTGGCTTGCGTTCGCTTTGCTCGGAATCCCACTGAATGTCCTGGCCTCGCGGGATTACCAGTCACACGGGGTAGCACATCTGAACCTGATGCCCTTCATCTGTCTGGCCGCTGTTTGGCTCGCCTCGGCTGTGAAGACATTTGATGTAAGATGCAGACTGGCGTTCGGAATAGTCTTTGTCCTGGAGAGCTTGTTAACCTCCGGAGCCATCGTCTATCTGCAGGCCCGGCCAGTCCCTATCATCCTTAAGGCAGCAAACAGAATCTCCATTCGAGGTGAAATTGGATTGAACCCGCGATACGTGGACAACTATTTCCACAAGCTGAAACACGGTGCCGTATTCCTCTCAGACAGTCCTGGAACTCAGGTCGTGGCTTCACTGCTCGCAGCCGCGCTGGCTGTTGCGCTTCTACTATTCATTTGGCGAAGCGATTCAGGTCAGCGAGAAGCCTCCGCGCTATAGACCACAAAGGTCTCCAGTGGGTACTCACCCGTCTCAAACGCGTAAGGCAACAGGTGCGTGGTCACCTTATAGAAGGCCCCACGATCCCTGGGAGATCCTGTACGTAGAAACCAACGGGATTGAACTGAATCACGCGAGACCTCGCGAAAACGCTGAATTCTCTCTGGTGCCTGTCGCGGAGACCAGACAGGAATGACGAGAACATCTCCTTCAGGCAGCGGTTCGTCTGCCTGAGGTACTTGTTTCATTCCTGATGCCGCAGCGTAGTGTCTCCAACCCCAATGGCCTGCGAACCACAAGTGTCCTTCGGAGGCATTAAGATTTTCCGATAACTCCTGAGCCTTGGCCCGGTAGACTCCTGCATACTCCAAATCCGCAATAGACACCCAGAGCCCGAATACTGCCGTGATGAGGGAAGCGCAGACGCCAGCAGGTCTTGCCCATCTTGAATGCGCAACTGTGTCTTCCTCCAAGTTGAGAAAGGACAAAATCAGCAGGGGTGGCAGGCTTGGCAGCAAATATCGAATAGCAACAAATTCGGCGGCCACGAGATTGAAAGCGGGGAAACTCAAGGCCCACAAAACCAGAAAGACCTTGTCCCTACCTTCCTTTGAGTGCGTGCAATCGCCAAAGGCCTGCCTTGTTCCTCCCCAGATAGTCCGACCGAGTAGAAAAGTAAACGCAGCAAGGTTTATGACCATGCCAAACTCCAAGATGTTCTGAATCCAGATTCCGGCGAAGGGCCATCCAAAGGCCATCGTAAGCAATCCGGCCACGAGCAGACCGATCGCACGTGCACGATTCCATTGCAGAGCCAGGAGAATCGGGAACACGAATGCACACCCGGACAGAGCCCTCCCACTACACTGAATCAGGATGCCGATTTCATTCCAGGACCGGGAGACTCCCGTCCGGAAAAAGTGAGGCCGGCCATAAACCACCCAGCCATGCAGCCCCCAAAGGAGAACGACAACCACCGGGATCAGTAGACTCATCAGGGCACGAGGCTTCGTTCGAAGGATTGGATAGGCAACCATCAAGGGAAGTGCCGCTAGCGCGGAGTACTTTGTCAGGATGGCCAAACCCAACAGCAGCGCCCCCCCCCTAGTCGCGCTCGATTATCCGCATCCACTCCCCCAATGAAGAGCGCCATCCCTGCCAGGAACAATCCAAGCATAGGGACATCCAACATGACGTTATGCGAGGGTATGAACGCTGGGCAGCACACCAACATCAAAGCTGGAGTCAGCGGTTGTTTCAGAAATCGGCAACAGAGCCAGAGCATGCCTCCGACAGCCATCATCGTGAACGGCAGCATCGCCATGTGCAGCCCAACTTCGGTACGTCCGAACACTGGCATCACCATCGCCAGCCAATAACAGTAAAGTGGCGGATTATTGTAATCCTCGAAAGCGTGCATCGGCTTCAACGTCCAATCGATCTGAAACGAATATGGCCTCAATGGATCTGTCAGAATCTGGTCTGCCAGTTCGATGTAGGCCGGATCATCGATGTGGAGTGCTTTGCCTGAAAACGGCACGACCACCATCAGCGATAGAAACAAAGATAAGAGTTTGCACCGCCGCCAGGTTACGCAGGGCTCTTTTAATACTGCGATCATCAGAAGGTAGATTGAATGTCTGAACTGCAAAGAGAGGCCAGCACAACTCCTGTCACTATTGAAGTCAACTCGATTGGTCGAAACGGGGCTTGAATGACCTGTCCTCAACTCTTTGCAGAGATGTTCTGATTGCGGCCCTCTACAGTCGCCACCATGATGGTGGCTGGCAAAAACAATGTCGGGACTGCTCGAAACTCAGGTTGAATTGCAGTCTCCCCCTGCAAATCATCTATGAACACCGAACAGACTCCAGCTCTCGAAACACCTGCGCTGAGACTCTTTCTTCTCAGCTTCGTGATTCTGTTTTTCGAATTAGCTGTCATTCGGTGGACCGCGGCGAACGTCTACTACGTGGGTTATTTCACGAATTTTGTATTGCTCGCCTGCATGCTTGGTATTGGCCTGGGCTGCATGGGCGCAAAGTGGAAAACAGATCTGTTCCGCTGTTTCCCGATGGCAGTCTTTGCGTACATCATTCTGATATATGTTTTTGATTTCAATATTTCGCTTGACCTCTCCGACCAGATCCATTTCCAGGAGAAGAGGGCCTCCACCGTTCCGATCTGGATGGTACTGCCCCTGGTCTTTCTCTTTGTCGCAGGCATCCTGACCAGCCTTTCCCAACCGCTGAGTCAGTTGCTCCAAAGCCTGCCACCACTTCGTGCATACACTCTAAACATCCTGGGCAGTCTGGCTGGAATAGCTGCATACACGCTCTCTTCGTTTGCACGCCTCCCCGCAATGTTCTGGTTTGCTGCATCCCTGGGCATTTTCCTTCTGCTGAGCCGCGCGGGTAAAAGATGGAAGCAATGGCAGGTGGTCTGCACTTTGGGGTGCCTCGCTATCTCGGGTGCAGACTTGGTCGGAGAAATCTACTGGTCGCCATACTACAAGATTCGTCTGTTTCCATATCGGGAGCGAGGAGAAATCCTCGGAGCGGGCATCACTGTGAATGGAATTGGTCATCAGAACATGATCCCGCCGGACGACATGGAAAAATTTTATCACGCTCCTTACTGGGCGTTTGCGGATGAGAAGCCTTTTGAGGATGTGCTGATGATCGGCGCCGGCTCCGGTGGCGATATTGCGGTTGGACTAAGCCACGGAGTTAAGCATTTTGACGCGGTCGAAATTGATCCGGTCATCGCCGGACTGGGAGTCAGGCGGCATCCGGCGGCGCCCTATCAGGATCCTCGAGTAGATCTGCACATCAACGATGGCAGAGCGTTCCTTCAACGCACCCAAAAGAAGTACGACATGGTCGCCTTTGGACTGCCGGATTCGCTGACTCTCGCCAGTGCCTATTCCAGCCTCCGTCTCGAGAATTACCTCTTCACTATTGAGTGCTTCCGTACGGTTCGTTCGCGACTCAAGAAGGACGGGGTGTTTGTCCTCTACAATTACTATCGTGAGGAGTGGTACATTCAGAAGCTGGCCAAGATGCTCGAAGAGGCCTTCAATGAAAAGCCTCTTGTCATCATGTTCAAGCGATATGAAAATCTTCCAGGAATTCTGATGGTCGGGCCTAAGGAGGTGGGCCACAATTAATGTGCCAACTTTAGGGAATGCGATTATACTAATTGTATGAAGAGAGACGTGTCACTGGAAGCTGGAATAGTGGAAA
>Ga0207984_1000417_pt1 | contig 26331 bp, 25 predicted proteins | sample ETNtaG_30_FD_185760 | JGI IMG/M metagenome (GOLD analysis project Ga0207984, IMG submission 185760) | Marine microbial and viral communities from oxygen minimum zone, Eastern Pacific Ocean - ETNP201306PF43B (SPAdes) (version 2) | ecosystem: Environmental > Aquatic > Marine > Oceanic ...
CAAAATTCAGATCACGATATTACAAATTTATCAAGATATAGTTCTAAGTCTCATCGACCATAGTCAATTTCCACTAGGGCAATCTTCATTAAATTTAGATGAACTTTGAAGAAAGTTTTTCAAACAATGATGTACTGATTGAAAAACAGAGCTCCAATCTCCAATACACCCCTGCCGGAAAAGAACCATAGATGGATACCAGAGAGAATCAGAACGGTCAATCATCCATCTCCAACTCGGAACATAATTCAACATCGTCCATACTAGCTTACCCAGTGCTCCCGCCACATGCACAGTCGTATTGGAAGTTGAAATAATTAAATCCAAGGCTGCAATTTGGGAGGCAAAATCATCCAAACTTTCAAGAGAATTAATTTCCTCATCACAATAGATCTCTATGCCCGTTTGCTGAGTGAATTCCTCAAGTTCTTGCTTTACATCTCCATACTGCAGGTTGACAAAGAAACAACCTGTTTGAGAAAGCAACGATTCCCAATTTGTCAGCGAGGTACTTTTTAATTTTCCTGCACTATTGTGTGTACTTTTCCAAGAAATACCAATCAGAATTTTCCCGCCAGCAAGCTTCTGATATTTTCTTCGGAGCATCGTAGTTTTCTGGGAACAGTCTTCAAGATAGATTTGGTATCTAGGAAAGCTGACTTCATCAGGCAAACACCATTGAGGCAAACTGGCTATCGGAGATTGGAAATCGATAGAATTACCGAGAAGTAGTGAATCAGGCGGGTTCTGTGCGGGAACAATATCAATATCTGGATATGAACGCTGAAAAATTGGAATCAGACGCTTACCTGTTTCAACTATAACTTGACGGGCTTGCTGCTGAAGTTTAGGCAATAGGGAGGCGAACATAATTTGATCGCCAACGCCTTGTTCCAGCCAGATGAGAATTGTTTTGCCGGTTAGTGAGCTACCATCCCATAACGGTTGCGGAAAATTTCTTTTATGCTCAGATTCAAATGCCACATCTTTCCATCGCCATTCACCTTCTTTCCAGCCTTCAGAAAACCTGCCCATTGTAAGTAAAGTCATCGAATAATTAATGTGGGCCTTGGCTTGATTTGGGTCTATCAACAACGCATGTCGACATGATTGCAAAGCCTGCTCAAAACTCCCCTGATAGTGTTGAGCATAACTCAGATTATAGAACGCCTCATAGTTATTAGGATCAACATTAATCGCCCGATTATACAAAGTAATTGCCTTATTAATTCCCTCATCTTCCTTTAACAGAATGTTACCAAGATTTGTATAAGCATCTGAAAAAGCTGCATTTATTTCTAGGGCACGTCGAAAGCAAAATTTCGCTTTTTCAACCTCTCCCTGTTGTTGGAAGGTTAGACCAAGATTGTTATAGGCTTCAGGGTGTTTAGGATTCAACTGCAGAACTCTCTGAAAGTGCTTAGTCGCTTCATCCGGCGTTTCCATCTTCATACAAAGAATACCGAGATTCATCTCAACTTCAAAGTACTTTGGATTAATTTGTATAGCCTTTTGATAGTAAGAATAAGCTTCATTATATTGGCCAATTTCTTGAAACACATTACCAAGATTACTATATGCTTGAAATAAATTGGGGTTGACAGCGATGGATTCTTTATAATGAGCAACAGATTCTTCTAATTGTCCTCGCTCTTGTAGCAGAAGACCTAGATTGTAGAACGCCGAGTAATTGGGCAAAATGGCGATTGAGTTTTGAAAATATGTGTAAGCTTGGTCAATCTTTCCCAAGAGTCTAAACAGATGACCGATATCATTCCAAGTTTTATGGTCGTTAGGAGCAATTGATAATACGCATTGGTACGCATTAATCGATTCTTGCAACTGTCCAAGATGTTGTAGAATACTCCCTAAAGATCGATAAAAAGCAGGGCGGGTATCATCAAGTTTAATTGCATGTTGAACCAACTTAGCAGCCTTTTGTGGTTGATTCTCTTGAAATGCGATGAGACCAAGTAGGTGTATAGTAGAAGTGTGTTGTGAATTAATGGAGAGTATCTGACCACATACCTTTTTTGCTCGTATTAACTGATTTTTTTGATGAAGCTCTATTGCTTCTTGCAGTTTTTTATCGAGTTTTGAAGATAAGGAAAGATCGGCAGTCTCTTGGTCAACATCCTTTCGTTCACCCTTTTTGTCTGTGGTTAAATTCTTATCAAGCACAATTTCAACCAATTCGAGCTATGTCAATGTAAACGCAACTATGAGCTACCTTTTTCTAAAGACAAAAACTACACACAGCACTGACAGTATGAATAGTCAATATTTCCCATTCAAGCTACCCGTTTAAACATTATGAAAACACCAAATTGCGGATCGTTTTTAACATTTACAGAATTATAACCATCTCATATCTGACAATCATAACTGGAATGGGGGACAACACTATAGATCCTACAGAGTAAAATAGCTTCGATTTAAAAGTTCAATCCGGCAACAAATCATCTACTTCTCTAAATAACTGAGGGCGACCTTTTTCATTCAGAGAGGTTCCAATTATGATGGATTTCAAAATGAGTTTGTCATCCGGATACCTGTATAAATCTTGCCAGAATTTGAACCTTATTTTTGAAACCCTCCCTAAGTTTAACCCAATCCAGAAATGATCGCCGCTCCGCAATGGAAACTTATAATCTAATTCTGCTCTAATCACTACCAAGTTAACTTTTTGTTTTGCTAGTATGGCAAAGTTGATCCCTAGCCTCTGTAGATATTCATGCCGAGCATGTTCCAAATAGTTCTGATAAATAGCATTGTTCACATAACCTTGCATATCACATTCATAGTCTCTAACTTGAAGGTCGATTTTAAATTTATATACCATCAATCCTTCCCTGTCTTACTGGCTCTAAACCCAGATTTCACAATTCCTTCACTATTTTTACATGCTTAATTAACCAGATAACTAACAACTTTACCAAGCAAAATAAAGTTCTTCTTGGCAATAAACAGTGAAACGGGTTTTTAGCGGTATGTTAATTTAGGTTCTTTTCCTCTCTCTTTGAATCCACCAACGACAAGTTTATGATTTGGTGTTTCCAAAGATATATTGACCGGACGATTTTCTGTCGTGTGGTAACCAATTCGAACCGATTTTCGCCATTCTTTGGTTCGATTGACATCAGACCAGTGAATCACATAATAGCTAAAGAAAATTACATCTCCAATTTTCGCTGGTATAGCAACTGTTTCAATCTTATCCGGATGATACTTTTCAGGGGGAAGATACGGACGAGTATGATCTCCAGTAATATGTTCGAGTGGTCCATTTTCATGGCTCCCCGGCATCACATGGAAACATCCACTCTCAACTGGCGTGTCATCAAGGTGTAAAAGGCAATCAATAAAATTAGGGCCATCATGTGGATAGAAAGGATAGTCCTGATGCATTGGGAAAGGTGTCCCCAACTCAGGAGGTTTGCCATGGAGGATTGTATGATGCCACTGCACATTTTTGCCAATCAGTGATTGAATTACACTGACAAGATTTTTATGAAAAATAATCCTTCCCCATGCCGCCGAATAGAACTGGGGATTCGAAATGAAAATAGCCTTTGTATTTTGACGTTCTTCTTCCGATAGATAATACTCTCTCCATGGTCCGCGCCACCCAATGCTATTTTCACCCCACCATTCCTCGATAATCCAGTTCATTTCAGTTTGAAGTTCTTTTACCTCTTCTTCGGTAAAAAGCCCCTCAATTTTGACATACCCATCTTGTTCGTACATTGCTATTTGGGCTTTAGTCAACATATTCTCTCCTGTGATGAATTCGTCTATGCAAGTCGCTATCATCAGTACAATAGAACTGTTGAACAAACATAATTGCAATTGAAAAAAACCGACAGAAACAGACAGGGTTAAGGTTTCGTTATTTACCTCTCAGGTGCTAGTGCATAGCAAATTAAGCATCTTCTTTTAATCAAATCCAACACCTGAAACGGTAAAATTTCCGAGCAACCTTAGGTTCACTAATCCAGATCTATTCCTCGCGGAAACTGGGTATGGCTATCAGTTTTCACGTCGCTTAAATCTGCACCGGATAAATTTGCTAACCGTAAGTCAACACCACTCAAGTTTGCCCCAATGAGGAGAGCTTTACCTAAATCAGCTTTGCCTAGTACAACTTCGCTTAAATTGGCATTACTCAAGTTCGCCCCCGCTAAATCGGCATCGTGCAGATCTGCTCCCTGCAAATCCGCGTTCTGAAATTTCACTCGCTTCAATAAAGCATTTTTCAAATTAGATTCACGTAGATCCGCGCCACTCAAGTTTGCGTCATTCAACCTGCTATGACTTAAATTCGATTTTCTTAAATCTGCACCACTAAAATCCGCTTCAAATAAAAAAGCATGGTTCAAATTGGCATGTTGAAGATTAGCTCCACTTAAGTCAACATGTGTCAAGTTAGCATTTTTAAGATTAGCATTTTTAAGGTTGGCGTTGGGGGCAAATGAATATTCTCGATCGTTGATAGTTTTTTTCATCAATTCCACCTAGATTGATACAATATTGGATTATTCTCAAAAAAAATCAAACACAACCAATTCTCACAGTAATATACTCCTCATTTAATCAACTAAAAAACACCAGCGGAAACACCCCCACTTTTACTTTAGACGACCACAATCAGGCTGATCACTGTGTTCCGTAGCGTAGCCTTGGTGTAAGAAGTCCAATGCTTTTTTGTAGCTGCGGTTTTCAAGGTAGTGACGCAATTGTGGTGAAGCCGATGATCCTATTTCCTGTTGTAGCTGTGTTAACCGTGTTATATTTCCCAAGATATTTTCTTTCTTAGCAATACATTCGAACATGGATTCCAATTCGCTTTTCAGTTCTTCAAACGGTCCCACTCTCATGTGACCCCCAAATTTTTTATTTATTTTACACTACTCAATTAGCGATAACCACAGATTTTCTTGAAAAGCCTCAATCTAGTAACTACACTAGTGGGTGAAAGATGACAACCAAGATTTTCCGCACAAGAACTCCCGCCGAGACACAAACTATCGGTGAAAAAATCGGTAAGCAACTTAGACAAGGCGACCTTGTCGCGCTTATTGGTGATCTGGGAACAGGTAAAACCTGCTTAACTCAAGGAATTGCTAGAGGAGTCGGCGTCTATCCAAACCAAATCGTTAACAGCCCATCTTATACGCTAATCAACGAATACGCCGGCAAAATCCCAATTTATCATGTCGATCTATACAGACTCCAAAACCATGATGAACTCCTAGATCTTGGGCTTGACGAATATATGGAGGGGAACGGTATCTGCATCATTGAGTGGGCGGAAAAGCTAGGATCCCTGCAAATCTCCCATACTAAAATTCAAATTACATGGTTGAGCGAAATGACAAGAGAAATTGAAATTCAGATTCCTTAAGGATTACTAATTTTTTCAACTGCATCTAAACAATCTGAAATCTGCTACCAACACAACAATACCTAACAAAGATACAATCCCTACATACCACAATTTCGAATCAGCTGGCTGCGATATAAACGCTGTTCGACTAGAGTTAACCCTAGTCGAAATAGCTGACCAGCCTCTCATCATCTTAAGCTCTGTGTTTTTTCTTTCGTTTCTTTGGAGTTTTTTTGACAGATACATCTGGCAACTGTGGATCAGATAGCAGTTCATCCAAAATCACGATTGGTCGTTTTCTAGACCAGTATACCAGAAAAATCCCAATTGGAATCAACAACAATATACTGATCAACTGAGACCCAGAAAAACCGAATGGCATACTCAACTGATCAGAAAATTCCAATTTATTAAAGAAGACATGACCATCCTGCCAATAAATATATCTTTCATTCCTACGCCAAAATTCAATGATAAACCGCTCAACTCCAGCATAAATCAGAACGACACCGAAGATAACACCAGGAATCCGTTCAAGTTTTTTCCGAAAATACCAAAACAGGCTAAAGGCAACTACCATCATCAAAAACTCGTAAAGCGGAGTTGGGTAAACGCTAAACACCTCCCCGCTGAACGGATCAATAGTCGGCTTAATTCCTGCAGGAAACTCCATCCCCCAAGGCCAAGGTAAAGTACACCTTCTTCCATAACAACCATCTCCAGCTAACAAACACCCAATACGCCCAAATCCATGACCAAGTAGCAATAAGGGACCTATGGCGTCGATTGTTGGCAGAATCGGATTGCCAGATCTATGTATCGTATATAAAACAGCTACAGAACCACCAATCAAACCTCCATACCAAACTAAACCACTGGACGAAAATAGGGCACTCAAATCTTGAAACTCAATGGCATAGTAAATTTTAGCTCCAACAATCCCAAAAACAATAGCACGGAAAACTATAGGAAAGGCAAGCTGAACATCAATATTTTTTCGAGGAAATTCACGCTGTAGACCAACCAAAACCGATAGAAATGCAAGTGCCATCATAATCCCGTAGGAATGGATTCCAATCGGCGGGGTAGTTTTCCCCAAAATTGTAATAGGACCGAAATCATATAACGTCGGAAACATGCCTAAGAGAACCTTTTCAATTTAATATAAATCAACCTTAAACAATTAATGCAACTATCATAGCATGGCTTCAAAACGTATCGCAAAGAGAAATACGATCGCCAATCATAACTGGAACAACATCAACTAAATCAACACGTGAACAAAATTCTAGATCACTCTCCAAGCCAATACTAGCTAAATAACGACCGTGATCACTATTTTGGATTGATTCAAATACTCGCTGGTGATGTTCCTGGAACAAAAGCCGGGAGATCTTGGCCGAATCAGTGAGACAAAACTCATTCTCAGCTTGACAAAGGATATTAACACACGCACCAGCGAAAAGCGCATCCTCCGTACAAAATTGGCCCTCACGCCCAGAACAAACAAAGGCAACATGATTATTTGTCTGATTAAGAACACGGAGCAACGCTCCCAAGTTAAGGAATGATCCTATAAACATCCGCTTAGCGGACACACAAGCGTGCATGGTTCGTGTGCCATTTGTTGTTGTAATTATAATTGATCTACCAGACACAACAGATCTTTGATATTCAGATGGCGAATTACCTAAATTGAAGCCATCAACGAGTTTACCATGACGTTCTCCACCAATTAACATATTTGGTCGCTTCTGGCGAATGGCGAAGGCTTCTTCTGGTGTCAACACAGGTTGGACATACGTTGCACCATTTGCAATGGCAAACGTAATTGTCGTCGTCGCACGCAAAATGTCTATGACGACAACACTTTTACCTTCCAGGCATGTAAACGGCAACAAATCTGGAGAGAAAATGACATCAAAAGATCTAATCATTGGGTAAGTCTCCAACCAGTAAGCGCTCTCCAACACCAATTGCAGCTTTTAACGCCAGAATAGCAACAAGTTCAGGGTCTCTCCCCGTGAACGTACGTTCCGTCTCAGCAAATGTTCCATAATCCGCTGTCCATTCAGAAATAATGATGGTACACTTCCAGATGCCATCATTCACTTTCCAAATGTCGTCAGTTTTTTTTTTTACATTTTGACAAATGAGGTCCTGCAGCTGATCAAATGTTGGAATCCATACATCCGGATTGGCATTTTCAGGTTTCAATGCTTGAATTTTTGCATCTAAACATTGGGTTAAAAACTTGTCTTTGGAGGTATCACACTTGGACATTGATCAAATTCAAACTTTCCTCAAAGAAAATAATATTTCCGCCTGGCTACTTTACGACTTTCGAGGTATCAACCCAATTGCACAAAGTATTGCCGGACTTCTAGACCGAAAAATCACACGCCGCTGGTTTTGCTATCTCCCTTCAGCAGGCAAACCATTTTGGTTGATCCACCAAATCGAACTTTCGCATTTTTATGACATACCTGGAGAGATCCAATTATACTCCAGTTGGAACCAACTTCACAAGGCACTTGGACAGATGCTTACGCCTGGATCAAAGGTCGCTATGGAGTATTCGCCAAACGGGGCAATTCCCTATATCTCCCGAGTCGATGGTGGAACCCTTGAATTGATCCGGTCTTTTGGCATCGATCTATGTTCTTCGGCAGATTTAGTGCAGTTAATAGACGCCCGTATCTCTCCAGATCAATACACAGGGCACCTTGAATCAGCAAAGTGTATTTTGCAGGCCAAAGACTATGCATTCAAATGGATAGGAGATCAAACACGACAAGGTCAACCCATTACTGAATACGATGTGCAACAAATCATTCTAGGCCAATTTGACACAATGGATCTCATCACCGATCATCCACCTATTGTTGCTGTAAATGCAAATAGCAGCGACCCTCATTATTCACCATCATTAACAAAACATAAACCGATCAATCAAGGCGATTTTGTCTTAATTGACTTGTGGGCAAAACAGAAAAGCCCAGATGCCATCTTTGCGGATACGACATGGACAGGTTTTGTTGGCAAAAAAATACCAGATAAAATTAGTAAGATTTTTGACATTGTTCGTCGGGCTCGAGACCTAGCTGTTGGATTCATAACAGAACACATTGAAGTAGGAAAAAAAGTTTACGGATACGAAGTTGATGATGTCGTTCGTAACTTCATCAGCCAACATGGTTACGGAGACTTTTTTCCTCATCGGACTGGTCACAGCATTGGCACACATATTCACGGCAATGGAGCAAATATCGACAATTACGAAACGATGGATCAGCGGTTACTAGTCCCAAATACCTGCTTTTCGATTGAGCCTGGCATTTACCTCAACGATTTTGGCGTTCGTACAGAGATTGATGTTTTTTTAGCTTATCAAGGTAAAGGCGGCGCAAAAGTGACAACCGTCCCAGTTCAAAATCAGATATTGAGGCTGCTGTAACTTGATAATTCCGACGCTTTAAATCAACCATAATATTGTTAAAAAACGTTTGACAACTAATCATCCACTGTAACGGGTTGAAATCACCAGACTCAACCAAGCTAGCCACTCCAAGTCTATAGACTAAGTAACATTTATTCCCCCGAATGTGTTTTTGGGGTACAAGGGTTTTAGCTGGATCATCCCGAGAGTTTCCATCCACCTCAAAGATCCAGAAAAAAAGGTCTTCGTTATGGCCAAGATAACTAATTTCTACATCAATTCTGTGTGGTTGATCAGAAGATATGTTGAAAACGCCAAATCCACGCCTCAAAATTTGCGGATAAATTGAGCAAATAAAAACCTGCTCGAAACCACGCGGTTGTTGGACTGCGTTGACACACTCCAACAAACTTTCCGATTCCACAGTTTTTAAACCCAAGCACACTTTTCCGAACACCGCGTTGCGAAGATCTATTATTTCAATGGGGACATCCGGATCCAATAAAGTGAGGCGCTCAACAAGTTTTCGCACTCTTTTACGTTTGATGGAACTGTGCCAGAATAACCAATGACTAAATTGCTTCCAAGTCTGGACACTCAGCAACCTCTTAAGTGACAATTGCTTTAATTTTCCAACCAGCATTTCTATGCGACTATTAGTCGCAACTGCAGCTATATTTCTCAAGACTTCATCCAAATAAACAGTAGTGAGACCCGATACTCTCACTACTGTTTTCTTCTTGCCTATTTTGCGCTACGTATGCTAGAATAGGCTCCGTTTTAGCCGGAGTGGTGAAATTGGTAGACGCGCTGGATTCAAAATCCAGTGGGCCTTGGCCCGTGTCGGTTCGAGTCCGACCTTCGGCATCAGAGACTCCCCCAAACGACATTGCTTCTCAGTGCGGAGTTTGTGCCAGCCTGAATTTACTCGAATTGTTCGAGCAGCTCGCCAGCTTCTTGTCCCTCTCTCGTACCCGGGTACTTCTCTACTAATTGCCGTAAAATTTTGTAAATATGGCTATCTGGGGACTCTTGCTCCAGTTGAAAATGGGCTAATTTCAGCATAGTCTCCGGGACCATTATTCCATTTGGTACAAGTTCGATAATACGTTGTAGGGACTCAATAGCCTGTTCAAAATCCTCCGTCTTCCTGTATGCTTCCGCGAGACGTTGATATGATTGAAGCTTTATTTGCAAATCATGGTAATCCTCAACCAGTCGTGTATTGGCAAAAATGGTCTGTTCCCAATCCTCTGTTCGCGATGCAATCTCGGCTAAAATCCGAAGAGAATAAACCGCCTCAGAAGGGTACTTGGCTTGGTTGACTTTTCGACGCAAACCCAATTTTAGTTCTGAAAGTTTACCACGCGCTTCTATCTCAGTGATTATACCCTCCCCAAAATTCATCATTCGGTAAAATGCCTGCTGCTGAATTTCCGGATTCGGATTAGTAGTAACAAGATAGACCAGAAAATCTACGGCTTTCTCCCTCTGATTCATCTGCCAATACAGCTCCAGCAAACGCATCATAGCTTCTTGTCCTTGGTGAGTTTGCGAATACTTTTCGGCAAGTTGTTTGAGGACAAATTCTGCTTTTTCAAAATCTCGATTTTGATCATGGAGACTAGCAATCTCCATATGAGCTTCTACAACAAAATGGTCTGGATAGGTATCTTTAACCAACCGATCAAGCATTTCGATTGCGTGCTTATACTTTCCCAACTGTCTATAACATTCGGCAGCATCTCGGATAGCCCACCTCGCTTCATCAACCCCACGGAACTCCGCAGCTATTGTGAATGCTTCAATTGCCCCTTGAAGATCTCCTTGCTGTCTATGTATATTCCCCTTAATCCGCAGAGTATGAAGAATTTCAGAGTGCATAGGCGCTAATACTACAGCTTGATCACAGACCTCTAGAGCAAGGTCAAATTCCCCCATTTTGCGGTAAGTATCAGCCAAATGGACAAGTACATCAACTCGACGTGGATACACTTCCTGCAACCACAATAAGATAGCTAAAGATTTGTCCAGCTTGTCTTGCTCACGATAACGCTCACTAAGACGAATTGGGCTATGCATCGCCAACTCATGGAGTGGATAATTTTCCACCAAAAAATCAATTCGTCTTTGTGCTGACTCATATCGATCACGCTGCAGATCGGTATCAATTGCAATACCTAAAGCTTCAATTGGATGATAGTCACCGACCAGTTTGGTAATAATTTCATCGACGATCTCATCGACTTTCTCGTAATCATGCTTTTCCACCATATGACGAAGTTGCCAAAGCATGATCTCTGCACGTTCTCGTGGATGTGCAGTTTGCGCTTTCAACCGTTCACGGATTTCCTGAGCCTGTTCGACATCACCAATAGACTCATAAACTTCGCTAAGTTTCATCAATGCCCATTTTGCTTCCCAGCGCCAAGGATCATAGGCCACTAAACGTTTACATTCGTCAATGACAATATCAAATTCCCTTTGACGAAATAACTCTTCGATCTCTTCAATTGGCCGTGAGACAAAATCATCTTCCTCAATAACCTGTTTATCTGCTATCAACTCTAGCGCTGAGAAAGGTAAAAATATAAACATAACGCTAAAGAGAAATAGAGCAGGAAAACTTTTCATTAATGTTTTATCCTAGGAGATTTGAATTGGGCAAGTGATTACAACGCATGAAGTGACAAATTTCCTGCTAGCGTCAAGCGTTTTTGCTGGGTAAAGGTTCGCGGACGAGTAAATCCTTCACCAGTTGGGCCAGCAATTGTCATGGCAAGAAACCCCTCACCACCAAATCCAGCCCCAGCCGCAGACGGCGCATTGGCAACCAACACAGAGACATTTAAGGCCTTAGCATATTGTGTCACCCTTGACATCAAGTTGGTATGAATCATAGCAGTGTGATTACGATTTCCCTCTGATGCTAGTGCGCCTTTAACCGCATCATCAAAACTTTGAACTCGCACCACTGGCAGAAGAGGCATCAAATATTCATCAATAACAAAAATGTGATCTTTGTCCACTTCCACAACAATAACAACTACATTTGCAGGAGCGTCAATCTTAGCAGCATTCAGAATTACCGTCGCACCTTTACCAATAAAGTCCTTTTCTGCCCCATCCTTAAATAGTGTTTCAAGAGATCGGAGTTCATTTGCACTAAGGATGTACCCCCCACCCTGTTTCAACTCTTGCATGACATCATTCGCCACAGAGTCAACAACGAAAAGCGATTTTTCACCGATACAAAGAAGATTATTATCAAAACTCGCACCTTCAATAACATCCTTGGCTGCTTTAGCCAAATCCGCAGATTCATCAATCACAACTGGAGGATTCCCAGGACCTGCTGTAATGGACTTCTTGCCACTAGTCAATGCAGCCTTAACAACACTTTTTCCTCCAGTTGCCACTACCATAGCAACATCATTGTGATCCATTATCTCTTTTGCTGTACGGAGCGTTGCATTTTGCACAGCAGTTAAAAGGTTGGAGGGACCACCAATACTGACAATAGCATCGTTAATTATACGCATCGTTTCGACCGTACACTTTTGCGCATTTGGGTGTGGACTGAAAACAATTGAATTCCCTGCAGCAATCATAATAATTGCATGATTAATAACAGTCGAAGTTGGGTTGGTCGTTGGAGTAATGGAGTTAATTACACCAAACGGTACATATTCTATTAAGAGCGTACCATTATCCCCAGTTGTCGCCTCAGAAATCAGATCTTCGGTACCAAACGACATATCCGCCGCTCCCTCATTTTTCTGACGTTTATGATCTACAACCCCCATTCCCGTATCTTCAACTGCAAGTTGGGCTAAAGCGAGGGCATTGTCAAGCCCCGCTTGCCGGATGGCTCCAACGATCTCCTCTCGTTTGGGCCTTCCAAGTTGCATTAATTCAGCTTGTGCTGTTTTCGCCGCTAATACCGCTTGGTCGACCGTTGAGAACACAACTGTCCCGGAAGGTATCAACATTTTAGGGTCAACACTTTTGTCTCGCGGTACACTTTGGTCACGGATATTTCGCACAACTTGCGAGACAATCGCTTCAATTTGCTCCTCTGTTATTTCTTCCATCTACCCTCCCTAAGAACAACAAGTCAAAACAACCAAAACACTTTATATACCAAACACTATATACTAAGGTAGTATTCGAACCATCAACCTGTTATTTACTCAAGATCGTTTCGACTTCTGTATGTGGACGAGGAATAACATGGACAGAAACCAGTTCACCCACAGTACGTGCAGCTTCAGCACCAGCTTCAGTTGCAGCTTGAACCGCCCCCACATCACCACGTACCATGACAGTAACCAATCCACCACCAACCTGCTCCTGACCCGCAAGCGTAACTGGTGCAGCTTTAACCATCGCATCAGCCGCATTGATCGAGCCAACGAGTCCGCGCGTTTCAATTAATCCCAATGCTTCTCCAGCCATATTTCACATCTCCCTAATCAAATATTGATATTATTCTAAAATTTTGCCATTTGAATTGGCAATTAAGTCCAATTTAATGTACTGTAGGAACTCCCAATCTTACCATTTCGATGGGCAGAAGATCCATAAAAATCAACTATCTTTTCACCCGTTGCGATAAGGCACGAAAATACTTCTGGATCTGATCTCGATACTGTGGAGGAATCTCTGTAAACTGACCTGATCGCATACTTGATTGCATCTGCTGGATAACTTGCAATAATTTAGGATCTAGATCCGAAGCAGATCTACTAACCCTGTTTGACTTAGCCGGTTCGCCTTTCCGCTTCTTACCAACTTCCTTTTTACGCAACGATTTCGAACTGTCAAGCAGACGCGTCAGGATCTCTTCCTGTTTATCAATTACTTTTTGATCTAACTTCCCGTTTTTCAGTTCACCTTCAACCCGCTTCATTTCTTCAGAAATAGGCCGCAAGTCGCCAAGGACCTCAGATAGATTTCCCATCAATTTTGCCAGCCGTTCGGTGGCTTCTCGGATCATCTGTTGTTCTTGAGCTAACCGTTCAAGCACTTGCTGCATATTAGGTGTCTGACCTTGCCGACGCATCTGTTGGTGAAGTCGTTGCGCGAATTCATTTAAATTCCTCTGGTTTTCGGACAGTTGTTGTAACTGCTCCAACATCTGATCCAAGCCGGACGAAGACATTGACATCTGCTGATTCATCTGATTCATTGTCTCGAGTAGATCAAAAACAACCTGATTTAAACTGGAAAGCCCCTGTTTTTGGATCGGAGTTGCCAAACTCGGCTTTCGATCTTCCAGAGCTTTTGCCGATCGAGTTAGTTGATCGCTGGCACCATTGAGCTGCCAGACAATCTGTGGATTTATACCCATCTGCTGTTTGCTCAATCCCCATAGTTGACTCGCCAGCAGATCAATCCCTTGTACAACATGAATTTCGCTTGCGGCTAAATTTTGTAGCTGTAATACCTCACCATCAATGTAATCACCACGTCCAGACCGTAGGATGTCGTTGGTCGCATCAGAAGTTTCCTCGTGTGTTCGAGAGAGATACAAACCAGCCCTAACAGCTGTTCGGATTTCTGCCAGCGCCTGATCCGCGTTTGCTCCTTGCATAAATTCCATCGCATTATCAAGTCCTTGATGAAGCTCTGACAGTCCTCGTATAGCTTCACGACTCGATTGCTGGGCCTCTGATAACTGGGATTGCCGTAGCTGGGAACTTGCCTGGATGATTTTCTCAGCAATTCCTTGATCTTTTGAAAACTGGCTTAGACGTTGAACTTCATCTCCAATCCGCTTCAAATTTGGTTGTGCTGACATCTCTCTACCAACCTGATCTAGTTTCGTCTGCAATTCCGACAATCCGGACTCAATTTTTTCCTCACGTACGGCCAGATTTTCGCTTTCCTTGGAAACCTGACGTTTGGTTACCTGATCGATCTGCTCATTAACTCGTTTTTGTCGTTGAACCAAATCATCGGCCTGCTTCACTGCAGCTTCTAACTTCTGTTGCAGAATTAACTGTTTGTATAACGATGTCAGCCGATCCAGCTGTTGCATAAACTGTTCCTGACTCACACTTGCTTCTTCAAGACGACGTTCCTGATTCAACAATTGTTGTTCACGCAGAACTTCTGACAATTTTTCAAGTACTTCTTTGTGTTCATCTGAGAGCGCCTGATCCATTAACTGCTGCAGTTCTTGATACTTCTCAACGGTCTCTTGGTTGAGGAGCTGCTGGTCTTCTATTTGATTAGCGAATTCTTTAACTTCCTCAATTCGATCTTTTACCCCACGTTCAATCTGTTTCTGATTTTCAATGAGTTGTTTAATCAATTTCTCATCTTTGACAGTCAATTCCTGGTGCTTCTTAATTTTATCGATCAACTCCTCCACAGCTGATTCAGCTTCAAGTTGTTGATCAAAAATAGCTTCAAGCCCTCGGACACCAGCTTCCTGTTCAGACTCAAGTTCACCGAAGATTTCTGCCAACGAGGGAAAACGGATAGTAAAACTAGCAGATTTCCCGACACGCCCAATTACATCAATTGCTTCAGCATGATAGGAAACCATATCCCCCGGAAAGATGTTGAGCAAGTCAACATCCCAAAAAAATTCGGTAGTTACACTAGGCAAAGACGAGGCTAAATCTTTTATTGGTATCACCGGTTCACCTCGATCCTGTCCTTCAACACGATACACAATTTGAACCAACTTAACACCATAATCATCAACTGCTGACGTTGTCAGACCTACCATCATTGAATCATCCAGGACAACATCCTTACCAGGTACAAGAACCTCAATTCTCGGTGCTTGATCCTCAATAGCGTTGATGGTGTAACGAATTGGATCTGAATTGACTACACCAGCGGAACCAATCAATTCAAGGTAATACTCCTCACTTCTCTGAACGATGAAATCACCTGTGATAGAAGTTTTATCTGTAACCTTCAAAAGAACCGGGGCAGATTCGCCAAAGACCAATTTGGCATGTGCAATTGGTTTACTGCCACTTCCTTCAAAAGCAACCCGTGTACCTATTAAGGTGTTCACATTACCAAAATTTTCCTCAAGCAACTCAGGCGACAACTGCGTATACATTGGAAAATTAAGTTTCAATTGAAATCGGTTGAGAGCGGGTTCACGCATAACCTCAACCTGAAACATGTCGGATCGTATCCCCTCTGAAGCAATATAATATTCAAGAGATTGAGTAACATTTTTGATCTCGCAATGATAAGCAACTTCATTGATTGACCTAAACATGTTTAGGTCGTGCCAAGCACCGTTTTTTGATCGGTAAAAAACATTGATCGGAGCACCAAGGGTTCCTGTGACTTTAGCCGAAAAACCCACGTCAGTCCCAGATCCAACTAAAATATCTCCAGGTTCAACATCCAAAATCTTGGCTACAACCGCATTAATTGGATTCTTGGGTATCTCTTCAAATGCCAGTGCAAAGTCCTTAATTGAATTTGGGAAGATCCAAGTTGTGATTATAAATAAAAGCACAGCAAACAGGCTGAGCACCCCGTTTCTTTTGTGAAGTGAAAATTCGCTTTGGAAAACACGTTTCAGGTCAATTTTGCCAAGCGAATAGTATGCCTGCCAAATCAGTTTTTCAATAAACATTATTGAATAACCAAATCGATTTCTTTCAATCTCAGACCTCAATTGCACAGCACTTGAAATACAATTCTGAATTTCAGGATGGCTAGCTTCAATATATGCCGATACTCGTCGGTATCCAAGTTTGAGGAATAATGAACGAACAAGGTGGAGATATCCAAACCCAATACAAATACCGACAACAATTACAACCAACCCCATTCTCACCAAACGAGGCAAAGGAACCACTTGATCAATTAACAAGGCAATTGAAAATGAGATGATAATTACCGACAACCAACACAAGAAATTTTGAGAAAAGGTCAGCAATCGCCATTGAACCAAAATCGAGCGCAATCGAGCAAGAATCGTTTGATAAGCTTCATCAATGCCATTTAATGAATCTGGATTTCTGATCATATTACATAATCCATGTTAATGAGTCAAAGCATAAACTGAGATGTTAATAGCCATTTTGGCAGCTAGTTCGCGGAGAGCTGATGAATCGCCGGGATGGATCTTTTGGTCCTCAAGGCCGTCACCAATGTCAGCACTATAAGCATAAAAAACCACCATTCGGCCTTCATGAAACACCCCAAATCCCTGAGCCGGTTCGCCATCATGCTCATGGATTTTGGGCAATCCTGACAAATCATAGAAACAATGATAGATATCGTGGTTATTTGGGATCGGCTCCAAGTTCCGGTCTGGAAAGACACGTTTCATCTCACGCCGAAAACTTTTGTCAAGACCATAATCATCATTAACAAACATGAAACCACCACGCATCAAATATAAGCGGAGCAACTCTACCTCTTTATCACTGAATCGGACATTTCCGTGACCAACCAAATATAGAAACGGATACTGATACAAATCGCGATCAGTTAGTTTGATGATAATACGATCATGAGCTGTTTCAATCCCAACTCGCGATCTTAAAAACTTTAGCCAAGTGGATACCGCCGTTTGATCACCGTACCAATCTCCACCACCACCATACCGAATTTGCGCGACAACGAATTTCTCACCAATTCCGTATGTTAATCCAATTAAAATAAGGGAAAAGATTACAGGCAGGAAGATTGCTTTCAGGCGGATAACGTATCCTAAAACATCAGCGTTGAAAGTTATTGGTTGAACTCCTATGTCGTCTAACAACTCGCATAACCGAATCACACAACCATTTCAATAAAACCAACAAACCAATTAACAAACAAAACAAAATGATGTAAATGACTGCCAATTGTAACCAGTTGGTGACGACCTCGATGCCTAAGATACCACCGAAAAGATAATAAAGTGCGAGGTAACCAATACCAGTCACAACGAAGCCAATGGTTATCTTCTTCAGTTTTTCACCTCAATTCACTCTAATAAGTTTTTCTTGAAAGAAGCCGTAATTTCGGGGATGCTTACCTCACAAGCGAAACGCTCAATCGACGAGGCCCCCACAAAGCCAACACAACTCGTGTGCTTGGTAATATAATCAGCGTCATCTGCAGTAGCAATCGGACCTCCATGCGACAAACAAATCACATCTTCTCTGATTGTGAAGGCCGCATCACAAATGGCTTGCACGAGAGGAATAGCCCCTTCAAGTGTAAAAGCAGTGTCTGCCCCAATTGTACCACCAACAGTCGTATTCATGTGGGCAATAATAACGTCTGCGCCCGCCTTAGCCATTTCGATGGACTCGCTAGGATCAAAGACATAAACTATAGTGAAAAGATCCATATCGTTGGCAATTCCAACCATTTCAACTTCCTTGTAAAAACCCATACCAGTCTCTTCAAGCGTGGTACGGAACTTCCCATCTATGACACCAACAGTCGGAAAATTGTTAATCCCGTCAAAACCAAGATCTCTTACCTGCCTCAAAAAATTGCTCATCCGGCGGGTTGGGTCAGTACCATTCACACCTGCAATTACAGGAACTTCCTGAACCACAGGAAGAACTTCATGCTCCCCCATCTCCATAACGATCGCATTCGCGTCACCATAAGCCAATAGACCTGCGCATGAACCAAATCCAGCCATGCGATAACGCCCCGAATTGTAAATTACAATGAGATCAGCACCACCACGTTCAGCAAATTTGGCAGTAATTCCGGTACCGGCACCGACAGCGAGTAACGGTTCCTTCTTATCAAGATTAGCATGCAATCGCTTTAAAACTTCCTGACGAGTGTAATCTGGCATAATCCTCTCTTTACAGCAGATATCAAAAATACTAAGCACCAGTTGAACTAAGACTAGGATCGGTGGAATGCCCAATTCAAAAGCATTGATAATTTATTTTAGCACATCACTAGGTACCTGTCTAGCCAAACTAATACTCTCAATTAAAGACCTGAATACTACTTTAATTAAACAAAAAAAATGTTACAATTATCTTTCATCGCACATAAACTCAAATAAAATAATAATTGATTGAGAAAAATTAAATTGTTAAATCAAACAAAAGATAAAAAGCCAACAGCAGAAGAGATTCAAAAAGAATTCGAAGAATTCATTAAACAAAAATACGGAGGAACTGTTCGCTTTGTCCAACAGCCATCCTCAAACATAGGGTTGAACGAACAAGACACCCAACAACAAACAAAAACTATTGATCTCAAATTTGACCTCAAACCAAAAGAAGTCAAGCAATACCTAGATAGATACGTAATCAAGCAGCACGAGGCCAAGAAAGCACTCGCCATTGCCGTCTGCGACCATTACAATCACGTTCGCAAATGTCACGAAAACCCAAAGCTGCTTGAAACCGATTACTCAAAACAGAACATTATTGTTCTAGGTTCAACAGGTGTTGGTAAAACTTACATGATACGCCACATTGCTAAGCTAATTGGTGTCCCGTTTGTAAAAGCCGATGCAACGCGTTTCAGTGAAACTGGTTATGTTGGTGCAAATGTGGAGGACTTAATACGAGATCTTGTCACTCAAGCGGATGGCAATCTTGAGCTAGCACAATATGGTATTGTATATATTGATGAAGCCGACAAGCTAGCGACTCCCCCCAACATTATGGGACGCGATATCAGCGGCCGTGGAGTGCAATTTGGTCTGCTTAAGCTAATGGAAGAAACAGATGTCGACCTGAGATCCAGCTCTGACCCAGCAGCTCAAGTGAAAGTTGCTATAGAATTCCAGCAGAAAGGCGAAATTGAAGAACAAATAATTAACACCCGGCATATTCTTTTTATTATGAGTGGTTCCTTCAACGGACTGAGTGATATTATTGGAAAGCGACTCAACTGGAAATCTATTGGTTTCAGTATGGAAGATAGAAACCAACAGAGATCAATCGACTTGCTGAACCAGATTACGCCACAAGATTTTATCGATTTCGGTTTTGAGCCGGAATTCATTGGACGAATACCTATCCACGTTGCCTGTGAAGATCTTGAAGCGGAAGATTTGTATCATATCTTAAAAAATTCAGAGGGATCAATTATCAAGCAGTATGAACAATCCTTCCAAGCATACAATGTTGAAGCTATGTTCTCGGACGCATCTTTGCACCAAATTGCCGTCCTCGCACACCACCAGAAAACAGGGGCGAGGGCATTGATGACCGTTTGTGAGAAGGTTTTACGTGACTATAAATTCGAGCTACCATCATCACCAATCAAAGAATTTTCGGTTACAAAAGAGATAGTCAATGATCCAAAAGCTGAACTTGAGAAAATCATGACAAATCAAGAATACAATTCGCGCCTCGTTTTTCAGGAACGAATTCGGCGTTACGAAGAGGACTTCCAAGAAAAGCACAAAATGAAAATCCAGTTTGATCAAGACGCGACAGAAATGATATACGAACGATTCATTCGCAATCAAAAGGACCCACAAAAGATCTGTGACGAAATTCTAGAAAGTTATCAACATGGCCTCAGCTTGATAAAACAAAATACCGGTAAATCAGATTTCACCTTCACCAAATCGGTCGTTGAAAATCCAGATGAGGTACTAGAAGAATGGATCAGAGAATCCTATAACGAGAAATCAAAAGAAAGTCGCGAATAAACTGAAATTATTGTCAACCAGTCAACACGCACTTTCGTTTTCCAGCTTAGTACCGGAGTGTTTGATTTCAGTAAACCTACATAACAATGTTAACATATAAAAAAACGGCTTATAAATGGATATCCTTGAAGACGAAATATTGGTTACAAAGCTCCAGTTAGGTGACCAAGATGCGTTTGATGAGTTAATGCGACGCTATAAACACAGAATTTATGCATATATTCTCCGATCCGTCAAAAACTATGAAGACGCAGAGGAATTAACCATTGAGGTGTTTTTCAAAGTGTATCGAGCTCTCCACAAATGGAAACCTCAAGCGAAGTTTTCCACGTGGCTTTACAAAATTGCCTATAACGTTTCAATCGATCACCACCGGGCGAAAAAACGCCATATAATCCATTCATTAGATAACAACCTATTGTCCATAGATGAACCAACAGCCAAAGACCTCGGAAGTGATCCGGAAAAACTCATTGTCGAGAAAGATCGACATCGCGTTATCAATCAAGCTGTTGACCACCTTTCTCAAAATCAGAAAAAGGTCTTTCTAATGAATCGTTACGATGGGTTACAAATCAAGGAAATCGCAGAAATCCTTGGAATCGCAGAGGGCACCGTCAAAATTCACCTGCATCGTGCGATCAAGAAACTCAGGGTATTACTACAACCTTTTCGGGAAAACAGCGAAATTTAGTATCATAAGAAAATGCGTCGGGAGAGTTTGCTAAATGGCTAAATCTAAATACTGGGAGTCATTATACGTTGACTATGTTTGTAACACAATCAAAGACGAAAATCTTATAGCCGACTTTGAAACATATCTTCAAAATCATCCAGACGTTCGAGATGAAATAGACGCACTAAAGAAAACATTAACAACTACTGATCCAATTGGAAAAATCAACTTACCAGATAAAATCCTAGATGACCTCGAAATCAAAGTATACAAACGGCTAGCTTCCGATGAACCTTCACAGAAACTATCGGTTTTCCCACATATAGCTGACACTGTATCCGCTAGGCCCCTATGGATACACGGAGGCCTCTTGACAATCACACTACTCGTCTTGGGTTTGGCTTTAACACCATTCTTCGTAAGCCCTATTCGTTCTAAAGATTCGATTTCTGGGGCATCAACTGAACCCCCATCCATTTTCCTAACCACTCAACAGAAAAGAATGGAGCAATACCGACAACAGGAAATCCAACGCCACTTTGAGGAAGCAATTGAAGCTAAACATCTCAGAAACGATGATTGGTCAACAACCAGTCAATTCCGGCTACTGCGCGAGAATGCAAAAGGCACGGGTTGGGCGGAAATTATAGACCAACAAATCCAAGTCGCACAAGCATCCTCTAATAAAGGGTTCTAAGGATTCACCTCGATCAATTAACGATATCCAGTCGGAAGACTACAAAACCGAAAAATGTGTGTTTTGCAGATTCGTCAGCTTGTAATTTTGCTGTTTCTCCTTGCCCCACCCGCTTTCAGTGCCGAAACCATTGATCTGAATAGCCTGATTCAATCTGGAAACTACGAACAAGCAATCAGTAACCTGCAGAAATTAGCGCATGATAGCAATGATGCAGAAAATCTCAGCGGCATTTATCATCAACTCGGCGAAATATACTATCAATACACACACAACTATTCTAAAGCGATCACCGTCTATGATCAAATACTCCAACTAAATCCTACGAAGTTTTCTACAGAAGACCTTTATCTAGCAATCCTTAAAAAAGGCGACGCCTATTGCAGGATGAATTTGTACGATAAAGCCATTGAATCCTACCAATATCTTGTCAACCTTACCAACCCAGAACATTTCGCGTACCAAACCGGACGCAAAAAAATCAGTAACATACAAAGTGCAATTAAAAAATTAAATCAACTTCAGCTTATTATAGCCAATTACCCTAACACATCAATAGCAATCGAAGCAAAGTTTCAGATCTCCGAACTGTATCGCCAACAATCCCAGCTTAACCAACCACATAAGGCTATAGCACTATACGAAGCGCTTTTGAATCAACATCCATCGACTCGCATTTCCGCTGAAGCACAATGGCGAATTGGCCAAATCTATCAAAAGTCGTTGAATCAGATAATTCCCACAATCAACGCATACCAGAAAGTTGATAATAAATACCCTACAAGTAACTTTGCCGCTGATGCACTTTTCCAACTTGGACTTATTCACAAACGTAACAACCAATGCAAATTAGCAATCAAATATTTTGATCGAATAATAGAAAAACATCCTGATTTCTGGAAGATGCACGCAGTATATTATTGGATAGCCCTCTGCTACGAAGAGACAAAAAACATACGGCACACCATTAATAATCTAGAAATCTTCGTCAATATCTACCTGCCAACCACTGCCCCTGCTTACTTCGGTGAAATTGGAAAGTACCATCAAACAAAAACAAAAATCGAATCTGAACTACAAGCAAAGATTGCTGAACTTAAATCGCGTCTTCACGAAACGGAATGGCGAAATATACAAGATCTTACAAGAGACAAAGATTACGTATCTGCTCTAAAGATCGCCAAACAGTTGATTGCGAATCATCCGGATCAAAAAACCGCAGGTCTTGCCACTAAGCAACTTGAAACCATTAAATTTCACGCAGCAATTCAGAATCTCAGAGCCCATGTACTACAAACAGAGGATCCAGAAAAAATTTCCCGAATACACTTACAAATCGGGAGAATTTACGAACGCAATTTACAAGACTACAATCAGGCACTCACGTCATATGAACGGGCAATCAGAAAATCAACTGATTCAGACTGGGCAGCAGAAGCTCGATACCATAGTGCGTTAATCCTGACCTTCCATAAAAAAGCACAGACCAAAGCGATAACGATTTACAACGAGCTAATCAATTCTCATCCTTCCTCATGGCAAGCAATGATGGCTAATTTTCAATTGGGTGAAATATATAGATCTCTTGACAAATTTGATCAAGCACTAAGAGCCTACAAGACAACAATAGCGTTTCCAGAACGAGTCCAGTATCTTGCAGATGGCTATACTGATAGCTTTGCCGATCGTGCCCATTTTCGGATTGGACGTGTACACCACCAAGACCAACGGTTCGGCCAAGCTCAAGCCACATTCAAGGAATTCATGAAAAGCCGTCCCAATTCACCTCGTCTTGCTGCTGCATATACATACCTTGCGTTTATCTTTCAAGACCAAGGGAATTACGATGAAGCAGTTCAAGCATATGACAGAGCTATCCAACTGGTTAAAAACGATAGCTCTGTTCAAGCAGAGATGATAGTTAACGAAGCAAAAGAGCTTGGATTTCATCAAAAAGACGTAGAAACCCTTACCCAACAACTCATAAACCATCGAAAGAAAATTCAATAATAGAATTAGTATTCTGGTTCAATCTTGACATAAATGTGATAATAGCGATAAAATCCCTACAGAATAATTACAAGGAGAACCAAGTAAAATGATTGGAATTGCAAAATTAAGTTTTGCACACGTGCACGCAAAAGGATATGCCAACGCCGTGCGGGAAAATCCAGAGACAAAATTGGTCGCAGTATGGGATGAAGAAGAATACGGAGGCAAACAAATTGCTGAAGAGTATGGAATACCATTTTCCACAGATTTAGACCAAATTCTCGGACGTGATGATGTGGACGCAGTAGTTGTCGACGCTGTTACGTCTGATCACCCACGAATAATGGTAGCCGCAGCCAAAGCTGGGAAACACATATTTACTGAAAAGGCCATGGCTATCACGGTTGCCGAATGTGACGAAATTATTGAGGCTGTTGAAAAATCTGGAGTTAGGTTCATGATTTCAATGCCACAACGTTGCGACTCCAGTATCCTATTTGCAAAAAAAGCGATAGATGAGGGGCTTCTTGGTAACATCACTTTCGGTCGTTTTCGAATCGCTCACTCAGCAGCACTAGATAAATGGTTCAGTGGTCCTAGTGCGTGGTTTGCAGATCCAGATCGTGCTGGCGGAGGGGCATTGTTTGATCTCGGATGTCATCCGGTTTACCGTATGCGTTGGCTGATGGGTGAACCAAAAAGAACTGTCTCCATAATGAACAACTTTACTGGCAACTATCCGATCGACGATAATAGCGTTTCAGTCGTTGAATTTAAGAATAATGCCATCGGTTTAGTCGATTGCTCTTGGGTTCACAGATCCGGACCAAATCTAACAGAAGTTTATGGAACCGAAGGATCAATTGTGATAGGACAGGGAGATCTTCAATTCCAAACACGGCAGTTATCCGAAGAAAAACAAGCAGAATATCTTTCCGACATGCCAAACCCTTTACCTTCATCGATGCAACAGTGGATTAACGCCATTTTACATGGAGAACCAATGTCGATTACAATTCAAGATGGGCGGAACCTGACTGAATTGATGCAAGGATTTTACATGGCAAACGAACAAGGAAAATCGATAGATTTCCCTCTGTAATTAGCAAAATAAACCCTTCAAATAAACCAAAGAGATAGAGAAGCGAAGTTTTTTGAATAACATTTGCAACAGAATTTAGCTACCTCCTAGCTCGGAAACTTCGGTAAACATTACTGCTTGTGTAAAGATCTAAATATCACACATTGTCAGTTAATAAACCTACCATCGCTTCTATGATGCCACAAGGAAAACATGATTAGGGTAGGAATAGTCGATTTTGACACATCACATGTTGTTGCATTTACTCAACGTATAAACCACGTTGATGTTGATTCAGAACAATGGGTCAATGGTGCGAAAGTTACCATTGGATGCCCAGGCGAATCGTTATTATCACCGGAACGAATTCCTGGGTTCACCCAACAGATGCAAAAATATGGAGTACCACTTGTCGAAACCCCTGAGGAAATAATTGGGCGAGTTGACGCTGTGATGATTGAGTCGGTTGATGGCAACGTTCATTATGATCGGGCATTACCGTTTTTGGAAGCGGGGATACCAATTTTTATCGACAAGCCTTTGGCGTGTTCGCTTGAACACGCTAAGGCAATCGCAAATCTTGCCAAAGATAGGAATGCGCCAATCTTTTCATCTTCTTCCTTGCGATACGCGCCCGAAGTAATAAAAACTCAGGAAGCCCAAGACAAGGTGGGAAAAATCTTGGGCGCAGAAGTATGTACAACCGCTACACTCCACCCAAGAAACCCAGGTTTGTTTCATTATGGCATCCACGGCGTTGAAACACTCTATGCACTAATGGGACCAGGGTGTCAATCCGTGTGGGCGACATCCAACGATGATACAGATGTCATCTCTGGACTCTGGCATGATGGTCGAATGGGTACCCTTCGAGGTATCAGAAAGGGCCACAGTGGTTTTGGTTTTACCACTTACCACGAAAAGTCTATTGTTCGTACATCAATTGACACGAACTTTATTTATAGAGAAATACTAAAGGAGATAATCAAGATGTTCGAAACTGGTGAATCGCCGATTGATATTTCCGAGAGCATTGAAATCATCGCATTTATCGAAGCCACAGCAAGATCCGCAAAAAACCATGGATCAAAGACTGAAGTGGCATATACATTTGAGGGAGAATAACAAACTTGCATAGAATCGAAGTAACGACCAAACCCAATGGACACGGAAGAACTTGGCTCGAGGTAGGCAACTTTGAGGTTGATGAATTCGGTCGCCAAAACTGGATAAAGAAAAACGTCCCTCACCAAGATCGAAATCTAAAAATCGACCGCCGACATTCGGACCGCGGAGAAACCATCGACTGGATTTTGATGATTCCCGATAATTACGATTTAACACTCGTTAAGATTATACATGATCGACTTAGTCCACGCGAACTAAAATTACTATGGTCTCCTAATGAGCAGGACTTTAATTACCAAGAAAAAATTA
>Ga0207984_1000418_pt1 | contig 26303 bp, 19 predicted proteins | sample ETNtaG_30_FD_185760 | JGI IMG/M metagenome (GOLD analysis project Ga0207984, IMG submission 185760) | Marine microbial and viral communities from oxygen minimum zone, Eastern Pacific Ocean - ETNP201306PF43B (SPAdes) (version 2) | ecosystem: Environmental > Aquatic > Marine > Oceanic ...
CGGTTCCGAACCCGTGAACCTCCACATTCACATTTTGATGGAGGCAAGATCATGGCCAAGAAGTACTTCGTGCTGCAGGACAACAGCGGCGACACCTCGACCGTCTTCCACTCGGCTCAGCCGCGGGGCGCTGCCCTCAAGGCCGCTTCGAGGGGTCACAAGGTGATCCGCCTGCGCGAGCGTGGCACCACCCGTGTGCACGTCTTCAAGGGATGGCGTGAGCAGGTTGCGGCGCCGCCGAACGGCCCGAGCTGGCTCGGCGACAAGGTCTGGAAGACCAACGTCAAGAAGCAGGGCGTCGATAAGTCGTAGCCCGGCTTCTGCGAGCGGACGCTGGAACGGCGGACCCAAGATCCGCCCGTTTCGGATTCGCTACGGTTCGCGCAGGCCAGCTCCATAGCGACTGGCCTGCGCGCCGTCGCGAACTCCGGCCAGCGTCCGATTCGCGCCCCTCCCGGCCGACCGATCGCCCGCGGGCGACTCCGCCCGTCGACCGGTCGATCACGGCGTGCCTCGGATTTCACCGGGCCACGTTGGCAAGACCCCTGGCTGGATCGTAGTGCTGTGGCCCGAGGCGCAGCCGGCTGCCGGGCTGTTGCCGTGGGGTACGATGCAGTGATGTCTCCCGATGTACCCCTGGCCGAATTGCACGTTCACCTCGACGGTTCCCTGCGCGCCGCCACCCTGTCCGAGCTGGCGGCCCAGTACGGTACGCCTCCGCCGGAGGATCTCCTGTTCTTCCCCGGGATGAGCCTCGATGCGGCGCTCTCCCGCTACCATGAAGGGCCGGACGGCTACAACAGAATCCTGCACTACGGCGTCACCGATGAACCTGCGTCCGAAAGAAACATGGGCCGGACCACACAGGAGTCTCTTGGATTTCTAGAGAAACAGGACGGCACCGGTCCGTGGTGTTGCTGCGCGAGCTTTTATGAGCCAAACGAGGCGATGATCGTATCGCGCGAAGCATTCGAACAGTACGACCTCGACGATATCCAACTGCCGGAGAACCTCCGTGACGACATGAGTGACCGGCCTGGTTTCTATCGGCGGCAACAGAAGATTTTTGAAGACATCACGGACGATGAATGGCGCATGGCGCTGGCCTGCTATTACGGCCGCGTCACCGAGCTCGATGCGCAATTCGGTCGGCTGTTGGACCATCTCGAGAATACAGGCCAGATCGAAGACACCATCATCATTATCACTGCCGACCACGGAAAGTATGTCGGCTCGCATGGCATGGACGGACACAATTACGGCGCTTTCGAAGAGATCTATAACGTCCCGCTCGTCATGTCAGGCCCCGGATTGGCAGAGGGCATCGAATCGCCGGCACGAGTGGGCCTCCACGACATCGGTCCTACACTCCTCGAGCTGACTGGTACGGACTCGATCGATGTGCCTGACTCGCAATCATTCGCCTCAGCAATGAAGACACCAACAGAGGCTTCTGAATTCACCATCGGCTACGCGGAGAATTTCGGAAACCGTTTCATCCTTACTCAACGCATTCTGTGGGACGGCCCCTGGAAATTCGCCTTTAACGGTTTTGACTTTGATGAGCTCTACAACCTTGAAGACGATCCCCACGAGATGAAAAACCTCGTTGACGATCCGGCATACGCCGAGTTGATCCGAGGATTGATGGTGAAGATCTGGAAGAAGATCGGCGACACTGGCGATCAAGCCCTTTTCCACACCAACTATTACACAAGCCGATTTGGAGCCGTCGGTCCAAACGTTGGCAATCAGTCGTGACCACAGGCCGGTTGGCTGGAGGCCGGCAAGCTGGCAGCTCGCCATTACGACTGCGAATCCGACTCACCAAATGCCTCTGCAGCGCGCTTCGTGATTTCCTCTTTGGAGACATCCTCGAGGCGCGTGCCGATCCACCACATGTTGCCCAGCGGATCTTTGATACCGGCGTTGCGATCACCATAAAACTGATCCGCCGGATCCATAAGCGATTCGGCTCCGGCCTGAATGGCCTGCTCGTAGAGTTTGTCACAGTCCGGCACGTAAAGATAGATCATCGACTGCATCGGCAGAAATTCACCGGTCGCTTCACCAAGCATGACCATTGAGTCTCCGATCTGCATCTGCGCGTGCATGATGGTGCCGTCCGGTCTGTTGGAACGGCGTCACCGTATGGAAACCCTCGGGAATTGGGTTTACGGACATGATGGCCTCCTTTAGGGCTGGCTGTATAGATGACCGGGCTGATTGATTCACCCGTCGTCATTCGTGGTTTATCATCTGAACAGTCTGTATCAAGAACCACTCGAACAGGAATCTCACATGCGTCAGATAGGAGTCGCAGTTGTTGGAACTGGATTCATGGGCGCAGTCCATGTCGAGGCTCTCCGTCGAGTCGGTGTGAACGCCAAAGGTATCCTGGGCTCGAGCCTGGAAAAATCCGCAGCGGCAGCCGAAGCGCTTGGCCTGGAGCATGCCTACTCGGATTTCGATGAACTGCTCCATGATGATGAGATTCATTCCGTTCATATTGGAACGCCGAATCGTCTGCATTTCGAAATGGCAAGAGCTGCGCTCGAGGCCGGCAAGCATGTCCTGTGCGAAAAGCCGCTGGCAATGAATGCGGAAGAATCGGCGGAACTTGTCCGGCTCGCAGCAGAGCATCCCGACCAGGCTGCCGGTGTAAACTACAACATCCGCTTCTATCCCCTCTGCCTGGAGGCGCGGGAACGAGTTCGCGGCGGAGAGATCGGTGAAGTTTTCCATGTGGCGGGCAGTTACGTCCAGGATTGGCTCTTACTGCCGACCGATTACAACTGGCGTGTGCTGGTCGAAGAGGGTGGAGACCTTCGAGCCGTGGCGGATATCGGCACACACTGGCTCGATCTCATCCATGCGGTCACCGGACTCGAGATCGAGGCCGTCTGCGCCGACCTCAAGACTGTGCATTCGAAGCGGCAGCGGCCGCTCGGCGAAGTGGAGACTTTCAAAGGAAAGGAAGAGGCACCATCGGAGACGGTGCCCGTAGAAATCGCCACCGAAGATTACGGCTGCGTGATGCTGCAGTTTCATGGCGGGGCCCGCGGCTGTCTCTGGGTTTCACAGGTCACCGCTGGGAGGAAGAACTGTCTTCGGTTCGAAATCGCCGGTTCGAAGAATTCACTCGCGTGGAACAGCGAACAGCCAAACGAAATCTGGATCGGCCACCGGGACCGGCCGAACGAATCTCTGCTCCGTGATCCAGCATTACTGAACCCGGCGGCTGGTTCTGCCGCCTCCCTTCCGGGTGGGCACAACGAGGGATACGCCGATTCCTTCAAGCAATGTTTCAGAGCCTTTTATGAATTCATCGCCTCAGCCGATTTTTCGGCCGAAGCAACATTCCCCACGTTCGCAGACGGACACCGGGAAATCGTGCTATGCGAAGCCATCCTCAGATCACACCGGGAACGGAGATGGGTGGACGTTGATAGAGTCACATGCAGATGATCTCGTTTGAGTAACGGCTTCTTTTAACGCCGAATCCAGAATCCAGAATCCAGAATCCAGAATCCAGAACACTCAAAAGCCATCAAGGAGAAGACCATGCAACTTGGATTCGTCAGCGCCATCCTTCCCGACCTCTCGCTTCAGGAAGTACTGTCATTCGCGGCTGAACAGCAATACGACTGTGTGGAAATCATGTGCTGGCCAATGGGCAAAGCAGAACGACGCTACGCGGGCGTCACTCATATCGACGTTTCTTCTTTCAAGAAATCAGATGCGCAAAAGGTCATCGATCTGTGTAAATCCACGGGCGTGAGCATCAGCGGGCTGGGCTACTACCCCAATCCGCTGGCGCCAGACAGGCAGGAAGCAAAGGTCTACATCAGCCATCTGAGAAAAGTCATCACCGCAGCCGAAAAACTTGGCCTGGATAAGGTAAACACTTTTATTGGCCGTGACTGGACGAAATCCATCGATGACAACTGGCGACGGTTTCAACAGGTGTGGAAGCCGCTCGTCAAGTTCGCCGGGGAGCATGGGGTCCGCATCGGCATCGAAAACTGTCCGATGCTGTTCAGTGACGATGAATGGCCGGGCGGGAAGAACCTGGCCATCAGCCCTGCGGTCTGGAGGCGAATGTTCGAAGAGATTCCCGATGAGAATTTCGGGCTCAATTACGATCCGTCACACTTGGTCTGGCAACAGATGGACTACATTCATCCGCTCTGGGAATTCGCAGGCCGGATCTCCCATGTCCATGCTAAAGACGTCCGCGTGGATCGTGAACGACTGAACGATGCGGGCATCCTGGCAACACCGCTCGAATACCACTCACCCAAGCTGCCCGGCCTCGGCGAGATCGACTGGGGACGTTTCTTCTCCGTACTGGGCGATACGGGCTACACGGGTCCGGTTTGCGTGGAGGTGGAAGACCGGGCTTACGAAAGTTCGTTGGAAGCTCGCAAACGCTCGTTGCGACAGAGCGCGATTTTTCTGCGGCAATTCATTGGTTGAATTCAGACACTGACTTCAAGGCTCAGAATGGCCAAACAGGTCGCCGCCCCCATCTTGATGACTCTGTTCGCGCTGACCTTGCTCGGCATCGCCGCCTGGTTGAAGCCTAATCCGATGGGAATGGGGACACACGAGCAACTCGGTCTGCCATCGTGCAGTTTTCTGATCCATTACGGAAAGCCGTGCCCGTTTTGCGGAATGACGACCAGTTACTCACACATGGTGCGAGGGCAGGTTCTGCAGTCGGCCAGGACGCAACCCCTTGGCGCGATACTGGCGTTCGTGACTTTTCTTGTGCCTCTCTACTCAGGCTTTGTGCTGGTCAAGAAGAAACCGTTCTTCCCAAAAATGTACTACAGGCGCTGGCCGTGGCTTCTGCTGGCGTTGGCCGTCTTGTGCCTGCTGAGTTGGGTTTATAAGATTGCCGCGTATTCGGCGAGTCTGCCGAAATCCACTTGAGTTCCCCCCGCGCAGACAAAGCTCTGCCGCGCCCCAGTGACAGAAGGCCAGGCATGGAGGAGTTTCCCCGCGTCGTCTCCCTGAAAGAGATTAACGAGTCTTTGCAGTTGACCTTCCAGCCGAGGGCACTGGCGGCTCAGTTTGTGGGGACGTTCGCGTCGCTCATGCTCTTTTTTCTTTTCGCCGTCCCGAGCCTCTATCTTCTACCAATCGGTTTGCTGCCTTTGACGATCGGCTTTGCCCTTGCCTATGTCAGCATGGGCGCGGCGATTATGATCAGCTCCAGTATTCAACGGCAGCAAGGGCCTATCGATTTGCGGCCGCTCCTGCAATCTTTGAAGGCAAGGCTCGTCCGCAGCCTGCTCTATGGGCTGGCCTGTGTGGGTACCATCCTGCTCCTTGGGATACCGCTCCTTACCCTGATCTTCATCGGCGACGTGGAGGCCGGCGGACAGCTTCTGTTGTCCATTTTTATGATCCCACTGCTGGTGCTGATCATTGCGCAGATACTGGTCGGCTTTTTCGGTCTGTTTGTGATGCCGCAGTTCCTGGCATCCGAATATGGCCGCCGCTCGGATCAGTTCCAGGCGATCAAAGAGATGCTGGGTGTCGGTTGGCTGCGGCTTTCAATAAGGCACGCGGTTTCAAGCATCCTCGCTCTGACGCTTGCGGTGCCTTTCTGGCTGATTGTGGATTTCAGCGTCAAGCTGCTCGGTTTTCTCACGGCATCCGCTATCAAGTTTTCGCCGGAACAGCAGGCGCAGTTTGAGCTGCTGCCTCCAGCGCTGAGGCTCATCTTCGAACACCTGACTCTCTTCCCGCACGTCTGGCTGAATTTTTCGATCAGTGCACAGGTCTTCGCAGGCCTCGCTGCTGCCTTTGTCTATGCGATCCCGTTGACGGTGGCGATTCTCTTTCAAAGCTCGTCCGGAATGCAGGCGCTGCGTGCGATCTCGTTCGACCGTGAGTATTTCGATTACCCGCCCGCGGCGTAGGCGGCATCACTCCACCTACAAGAATCTCAAGGCATAGAAGCCCAACCCGAGTGGTGTGAAGAGCAGCGTCAGGAAGATCGCCCATCGTGTGCTGTCGAATTCTGCCAGAACATCGTGGATGATCCAGAACTGGCCCATCATCATCCAGCAGATGGCCTGGGCGTAGCAGATGACCGCGATGGCTCCGATAGGAAAGGCGCTCAACACGGCGCCGAGCGTGAAGATCACAACGCACACCCAGAAAACAAATGCTCCCACAATGGTCATGCTGATGGACCCAAGCAGGATGAGCGGCATCATCAGACCGGGCATGAATTCAGCGATGAGCATGATCACCTTAATACCCCAACCGGCCGGCTCTTCCTCTTCGTCAGCGGCACTGGGCTGCGCCAGGTTCACGGACGTGCCAACAGCTTTGCCGGTGTCCATGTTGGTGCCGCAGGCAACGCATATGACTGTTTCCCGGGAATAGGCCCCGCCACAGGTGGGACAGGCTCTCGTGTGGGATTGCTGATCGGCCGGTGATTGGCCACCAAAACTGAAATCGGGGTCATTCAGTTCAAGTCTGCTCGTGCCAGCTTCACTGGGGGCTCCGCCGGGCTTTTGTGCGGTCTCAACAGGTTTCGAATCCGCCGGTGACTGTGGCGACAGATTCTTGCCGCATTGCGTGCAGAAGACTGCATCATCGAATGTCATTTTTCCGCAGTGTGGGCACTCTCTGTCCTGCATGATTGCCGCTGAGTAATGTGCGATTACGAGAGGCTATGGGAATCTGATTCGCGGGTAAACAGATCAGGGTCAGGGATCAGGATTCAGGATTCAGGATTCAGGATTCAGGATTCAGGCATCCCCGATTCCGGATTCCGGATTTGAAGCCAATAAAAAAGGGAGGCCGACTTACGTCTGACCTCCCTTAAGGTTCGTCCCGAATCAGGGCTACTTTTTCTTCTTCTTAATCTGGACATCAATCGTTTTTCCATCTTCGATTTTGATGGTCGTGGAATCCAGATTCATGTCCTTGGTCTTGGCGGTGCGAGTGACCGGATGCCAGGCTTTGAATTTATATTCGCCAGGCGGGATGTCCTTGATCTCGAAGTTGCCGTTCTCGTCGGTCAGCGCGAAGTGGTTTGTTTCCACTACGGAGATGCTGCCTTTCATCCAGGGATGGAAACTGCAGCGCACCATCACGTTGGTCTCGACCTTGTCAAAAGTGTGGGTGATAGATTTGTTAGCCATGACTGCCTTATTGAACGATGCGTTTTTAAATGCTGTCTGGCTGACATTATGAATCGTGGAATCGCTGTTCTTGAATTCCACTGTCGTGCCGACGGGAATGACCAGAACAGGATTTACAAAACGGCATTTTACCTGGTCATGAAGGGTATTACCGAGTGGTTTGACCGCCGCGCCCTTCTGTGTGAGTGAAATAACGTAATTCTTGATACCACCATCTTTGGAGACGATAAGCGCGTTATCCACGTGGTCTCCTTCATGCATTTTACATGAAGTCAGTTGTTGTGGAAGAATCTTCAGAACGCCGGGCTTGGGGGGTGTGCCATCGTACACCACCCGGCCTTTCACGGTACCGCCGGCAAAAGCCATCATCGGCAGGACGAGCAGCCCGGCCAACATTTTTCTTGTCACGTTTAGAGCTGTCATTGAGGTCTCCTTTTCCTTGAGTTGTCTGATTTCACGGGGGGAATCGCGCTGGCGGGGTATCTAAACGACCTCGCCGGGCTTCGCAATGCACCCATGAATGACGGTTCGGATGCAGAAGTATTCATTTACAGAATGCCTGCTCGTACTGATCCAGGAATTGAATCTGCCTCTGAATCACAGCAGAATCCGAGGTACTGACATAAAAAATAATCCTGTGTTGAGAAACATCATGCCTACAAAAGTTCAGTTACTTGTTGCACTTTTTCTATCTGCAAACTTCGGCTCCGCGGAACTGCCCTCGCAGTACTGGCCGCGCTGGCGGGGAGCAGAAAATACTGGGAGCTCAGCCGAAGCAAAGGCGCCAGTGAAATGGAATCACACCGAGAACGTAAAATGGAAGGTGAAGTTGCCGGGCATCGGGTGTTCCACACCGGTCGTCTGGGGAGACAATATCCTGATCACCTGCCCGGTCGACGGCCAGGATACCGTGCTGAATTATGACTGGTCGGGCAAGCTCACATGGCAGGCAAAGATCGGCAGAGAGAGGCGCGGTAAACACCGGAACGGATCGGGAAGCAATCCATCGGTCGAGGCGGATGGAAAAAATGTGTTCGCCTATTTTAAGAGCGGCAACCTCGCCGGCCTCGACATGTCAGGCAAGCTGCTCTGGAAAACAAATCTGCAGGAGAGATTCGGCAGAGACACCCTCTACTGGGATCTGGGGAATTCGCCGGTCTTGACCGCCAATTACGTAATTGTAGCGGTCATGCATAATGACCAATCATTTATCGCTGCATTCAAAAAGGCCGACGGCGAATTAGTCTGGAAGCAGAAGCGCGTTTACAGGACGCCTGTCGAATGCGATCACAGCTACACCACCCCGATTGTGATCGGCGAACCGGGCAAAGAACACATCATCACCTGGGGCGCTGAACGCCTCACAGCGCACAGCGCGGCCGACGGCAAACTGATTTGGGAATGTGCCGGATTTAACCCGCAGAAAAAGCGCAACTGGGTGCAGGTGTCTTCGCACGTCATCGTCGGCGACATCGCAGTCATCCCATACGGTCGCGGCAGTCGGCTGGCCGGGATCAAACTCGGCGGCGAAGGAGACGTTACTGCCACAAACCGGCTCTGGACACGCCAGGATACGGGCTCGTTTGTGCCGACTCCGGCCGCATCAGGTGGCAAAGTCTACCTGCTGCGTGATAAGGGCGAAGTCGAATGCATCGATCCGAAAAGTGGAAAATCAGAATGGAAGAGCAGCCTTCCAAAACATCGTGCCAAGTATTATTCGTCACCCACGGTCGCCGGCGGGAAGCTCATCGCCGCACGTGAAGACGGCGTCATGTTTGTCGCCACAATCGGTGAAGGACTTGAAGTCCTCTCAGAAAATGTGATGGGTGAACGCGTGATTGCGTCGCCAGTGCCCATTGGCAGCCAATTACTAATCCGCGGCGAAAAGCATCTATATTGCATCGGGAATTGAGCCGGCATTATTCCCCGCGAATCCAATCAATTTCGATCTCCGCTCCCTTGACTCCACTGGTGGGATCGAGGCGGAGGCCCGTGACAGTCTGGCCTTTCCAGCGATGGTGTTGATTCATTTTGAAGCGGTACACCTGAAAATCCTGACCGGGTTTCAAGGGAGCAGAGACAGCCATTTTCTCCGAATAGCCTGGATGCTGAGAGGTCGTCCAGAAGATCTGAACCGAACTGCCTTTGGAGACTTTCATTCTGACAATAATGTTCTGATGCTGATCGGGTTTCAGTCGAACGCTACTTCGATTCATATAGGGATCATGGCCCGTTGCCCTTAAACGGAAAATACCGTCTGAAATTCCAACAAATTCAAGGTGATTTGTTGTGCGCCAGCCTTCCACATCATTCTCAAAATTAAAGTCAATTCTCTTCACAAGATCTGGAAGGACACTTGGTCTGGTTACAGTGACGCGGGCCACCTCGATCTCGTGTTTTCCGCCCACGGGCAGTCGCACCCAGAGAAAAGCGTTCAAACTGTCGTAACGCCAGCCTGTTCGGTCGATCCGTATTTCTTCCATCTGTCTGATTGCGGCTCCATTTACTTTAATCTGGCCGGGTGACCTGACAGGCGTGACCAACAGCCAGGTCGGCTGTCTCTCGGGCGTTTCACATGTCAGGCGCAGACGATCGTTTTCCCAGGCGCCGTGAGACAGCTTTGCTCTGGCCGTGACGTGAATTCTGTGCTTCTGATTTTTCAGGATCAGTGTTGACGGCTCAGGATCACACCCGAGCTGCGCGTAAACCATTTTCAGGATCCACTGCGGGCTGAAAATCCAGGGAATCTTCTTGCCGGTGAGAGTAGATTGGCCATCAGGCCAGAGCGCGACATGCTCGCCATCCTGGTACTGCTGATACATCGCGCTCCGAGTCAATCCATCCGCTATTTTTCGCCAGTCCCTGCTCCGATCATATTCTGAGAGTTTCAGTAAAGCGTAGGCGAATCGTAATCCGTTCCATTGCACCACGCGCCCGAACCAGCTCCCCTGATACCAGGTGGCGCCAAACACCGGAATAGAACCGTAGCGCATGAACTTGAAATCCTCAGTGTTCCACACGAAAACGAACGGAAGCCCTCTTCGCGCCCACCGCACAGCTTCCTGGAGATACTCTTCCTTGCCGGAAAAACGGTATGCCTCGATGTAGGCTTCCACCGCGTCGGAAGCGGCCAGCACGTCCGGGGTATGAACGGGAATCTCCCACACCTGGGCAGCTCTCGGCACATTAAATTGCTTCATCGCAGCCAGCGGCTGCTCAGCTTTCTTGAACAGGCGAGTATCCCCCGTCCACATCGCCGCTTTGATAATGTTGTAGGCCCTTACTGCAATTGTGCCTAATTCAGCCTGGCCGTGTCTGCCAAGCTCACGGTAGTCTTTTCCCTCGAAGATTCCGGACCTTTTAGTTAACGCGTCAAACCCCCACGTTCCGTCAGGACTCATCGAAGATAACGACCTGGCAGCCGTGTTTATCTTATTCTGAATATGTGTCCGAGGATCGGACCACGTGAATCCCTGGTCATAGCTCATCGGCACCGGCGCGCCAAGCCGGCGCACTTCCTGGAGCTTGGCGAGGCATTTGTTCTTTAATTCGCCATCAGGAAGCAGGACATCAGCCATGGCAAGATCGAAACAGTAATGAGGCGGCAGCACTGGTTTGGAGCGTAAAGGTCCACCGCCGATGGTGGACCACCATTTGTTCTCTTCCTTGACCCACAGGGATTCCAGGTACGCCTGCATGCTGAATGCGACCTCATTCACGAGGTCCCCCTGCTGATATGGCTGCGGCTCGGGCTCTTTATTCTGTTGAAACCAGTAATCCAGAACAGAGAGAGCGTCCTTTGCATCTGAATCGACGAATATCTGCGCTTTGAGCTCAAGTTTCTGGCCGGCTTTCAGCTCGTAAGGTTTGTCGGCAGCGCGCTTATTCACAGGCACCCACTCTGGAACTGTTGGCGCCATCAGCCCGATCAGATGCGCGTTGCGACCACTAAATCGATCCGGCGAGGCAAATACCGGGCTTGGACGGTCTTCCTGCCCGTGCCACTTCTGATGCACGTCCCACAGCATGCCCACCGCTGCCCCTTGTGAACAAACTGCCATTGCCGGCACTGTAATCATGTTGGGATGCGGCACATATCGAAGCTGGTGTTCATGGCCTTGCGCAATATCCAGCGAATTGGAAGAGAATTCATCCGCCACCAGCCACTCGAGTCCTGGCAAAACCGCTTCTGATTTATTCATTCCGGAACTGCCCTCACCTGCATAGATCATCGGCCCGTCAAACCGGAGAAGCTGCCTAGTACGATCTGCCGAAATTCGATAGGCCACATCCACTGCCGGGCTCTTCTTCTTTAACAGGAACTCAAACTCTGCCTGCCACGTTCCGCCTTCGACGTCACTGAATTTGCTCGTAAAAATCAGTTTCGCGAATTCCGGCCTCTGCTGGACGTGAATTTGGTCTGCAAAAATAGTCTGTTCCCAGGAGTTCCCGTCTGAAACCTTGCAGGCAAGGCGGCTGAAACAATCATAGGCAGCCAAAATTCGGGCCCCGTTCTTTTGCGCCCCCTCCAGGCGCATCAAGCCATAATTTCCAAATCTTGTCTTGGGGAAGAGCAGACGAAGACGAGAGTTTTCAAGTCTTACAGAGCCAGGCTCCTGAATAATGTTCGGCGCCGCCGAAAGGCCCTTCGTCATTTGAGGAAACTTGCCAATATTGGCGAGTGAACTCTGAGTGGAAAGCTCCTGGTCTTCACATTTGACCACCGCGTTCAATACAGGATATTTCTTCTTAAGATCATTCTTAATTTTTAGAGAGACTTTATGCGTTTCATTAACAGCAATACTTTTGGTGCTGTATGTGTAGTCCTTATCTTCTGCGGTAATCAGAACGTCCACATTTGAAGAGGGGGCGTTGCCATCGTTCTTGATCCACAGCAAAACATTCAGTGGTGTGCCGGGCGCGACGATATATCGCTCCGGCGCGAAGAACAGTAATTTCAGTTCCTGATTCAACCGCAGTGTTCCCTGCTCTTTCCAGCGGCCGAAATCTACTGCCACTGAAATCTGTGCTCCGCTCCTTCGTATCCCCTTCAATCGCCAGATAACGTCCACATCTTCTTTGACCTTCAATGGAGGAAGGGGACGACTTACAGGGCTATCGAGCAGGTCCAGACCCTTTGGCAGCTTGAGGCTCACAGAGCCCGATGATATTTCATCCCCTACATTTTTTATACGTGCGCTCAGGTTAAAAACATTGGGGCCGTTCGTGGGAATCTCTTCAATGGTCAGCTTGTCAATTACAGGTACGGCGCCTGCTTTTTTGAGGGTATGAATATCATCCAGAATCCACGTTCCACGACCGCCGCGGATGCGGGGCGCAATCTGGACCCACTTCACTTTCTCCTTTTCTGTCCAATCAAAAAGCACTATCCCCTGATGCCATTCCCCATCATTGAGATGGAATACCGGGACTTTATATGTCTCGCGAGGTTCGCCGGTTTTTTCGATGCCATCCTTATCCATTGGGATCGCATAGAAATGGAAAGCAGCATTCTCGTCGCTAACGGCCTGATACCAGAAAGAGAGAGCTCCCTTCTTTGTCTGAAGCATGGCGCCCGCCTCACCAGAGCGAGGCCGATAGGCACGATTGAGCCCGCTGAGCTGTTTGGCTTCAGGAATCAGACGCTGAATCTCGACAGCGAGTTTGCCCGAGTGAGCGAGGCCGGTGGACTTTATGTTTGTGTTCGGCGGAGCTCCCACCGGAGTCCAATCAACGAGATTCCCATCTGCATCCAGTTGTTCGAATCCGCCGTTGGTGCACTGGTTTTGGGGCTCTGCCGCCAGATAGCAGCCGCAGAGATGGACGAGAAGGGTGAGCGCGCTTAAAAAACTCATTTGCGATTTGAAAACTGGGATAAGAAGTAGTTCATGGTCGGATGAAAATAGTGGTCCAGGACTGAATCGCTACCGTGCTTCAGCCAGGCCATCAACCATCAACCATAATTCTGATGCCATCTGAACCCTCCACCCCCGCCGCACTGATCGTTTCCGGTGATGCCAGGATAGCGGACCTGCTGGACCGTGATGATTCCGTGGTCTTACCTGCTTACTCCTGCCGCCTCGACGGCTTCGTGAACGATACCTTTACCGAATATGCAAACCCGTCAGTCTACCGGCCTGCGAGTGTGTGCAAAGCGCAGCTTGTCAGTTCACTAACGGACAGGACTTACGTTGAGGGGAATTACTATTTCGGCTTCACGATGTACGCGACCGCTGGCTGTGATGAGAAACTGGAGATGTGGTTCGGACACCGGAAGGTGTCAGTCGCCTCCAGCCATGACCCGGATAATCGAGTTCACATGTTTTTTGCACCGGAGAAGCTCCACTTCCGCTCGGGGCAGCCGATACGCCTGGTGACGAACGAGACCAGCGGACCATGCCGGATTGAGAATGTTGTCCTGTTGTCCAGGCGGCCAAAGCCGTCCCCCGTTCGTCTGGAGATTCAATCTCCTGAGGTGGAAGTGCGGATGGCCGATGGCAAGCCTCAGGCCATTGTCACATGGCTCACCAACCGTCCGGCCGCTGGTACCTTGACGTGCAGTAAAGGCAGCAAGAAGAAGAGGATAAAAATCACGGAGCCGCTGAGCGCACATGAAGTCGTACTCGACGGGCTCGAAGCCGGAGCCGAATACGATTTCGAGATCCGATTAAAGGACCGGACCGGCAAGCTTGATGCCGAGAACAGAGGATCGTTCAAGACGGATGTTCCTGCTCCGCGTTCAAAGAGTCGGCTCTCTGAGGCACCTATCCTTCTCCGTCGTGCGGGTGCAGTCCCTTGGCCCGTATCGGTCGGTGTGCCGTTTCCACAGGGAGCACTTGGCAGCCTGAACGACATGAGTCTTGCAGAGCAGAACGGCTCACCGATTCCTGCTCAGACGCGCGTTTTGGGCAAGTGGTCCGATGAGTCCCTGCGATGGGTTCTTGCAGATTTCATAAGTGATGGGACGGGTGACTACAGAGTCAAATTTGGACGCGACGTTGAAGCTGTTGAGGCGAATTCACCGATCCAGGTTTCCAGTAAGAAGGCCGGCATCACTGTTGACACCGGTCCGATCAAGATCGAATTCCCGAGAGACCGTTCCGTTCTGCCCGGTATCGTCTGGTTGCGTGATGCTGATGGAGATCTTCAGCAGGTTTCAGCAAATACATCCTCCCCTGCGGTGACTCTTATCGATTCGCAGGGAGTGGCCTACATTTCGGGCAAACCAGATGAGCTTCAAGTTGAAGAATCGGGCTCCGAGCGTGTCTGCGTAAAGCTTAAAGTTCCGCACTTTTCGCGGAAGGGAAAGAAGCTGTTCGTCTCAACGTTCAGAGTTCATCTGTTTCGAGGTTCTCCGCTTATCCGTGTTCTGCACACTTTTGAAAACGATTGCGCTGAAGACGAGTTCACCCATATCCGGGAAATGTCACTGCGTGCAGATTTCAAGACCGGCAAGGGAAGCGAATTCCGGTTGGGCAAGAGAAAGGCTGGCGGGTCTTCTGCTTTCAGTGTGGTTCAGACACACGACAATCGTTACGCGTTTCGCCGTGGCAATCGCGTGGTCGCAAAGGGACGCCGCTTTGAAGGCGGGGCAGACATTTCCGGTGAGCATGCAGGCGTTTCGCTGGCCGTTCGTGATTTCTGGCAGAACTACCCCAAGGGCATCTCTCTCGACGCGGAAGGCATGAACATTCAGGTCTGCCCGCGGGTGAAGAAGGGCGATTATCCCAAGGGCGGCGAAGAGGAAGATCGGCTCTACTACCACATTCTTGACGGCACATACAAACTCAAGCGAGGCGTCAGCCGCACTCACGAGATGTGGTTCCACATCCGTCCCGGAGGTGAGCCCGCGCCGGCGCACTTCAACAAGTGTGTGCAGCGACCGCCGCTCTACAGCGTTTCGCTGGAGACCTTCAATCAGAGCCAGGCGGTGACCCGATTGCCTTCGAAGGCAAATTCGCCTTTCCCGCCTTACGAGGAATGGGTGGAGGCGGCCCGGACGGCTTACGCGGAAGACCGGAAAGAATCGCGTGCCTATGGGATGCTGAATTTCGGAGACTGGTTCGGAGAGCGTACGTACAACTGGGGCAACATGGAGTACGACACGCCGTGGTGCTTCCTTCAGGAGTATTTGCGGGGCGGGCATCCGGACTTCTTTACGTGGGCCGAAGAGGCCGCCTGGCACCTCGTGGATGTGGATACGCCACACTGCGCCGCCGAAAGGCAGACCGAGGGCGGCCAGTACGCACACTGCGTGGGGCACGTCGGCGGCTACTATCCTGACGGCTACCGGGAGCGCGCCATCTTCAACGGGCACTGGTCCATCTCACATACCTGGGTGGAGGGCCTCTTTCTTTATCATCTGCTGACCGGGGATGCCCGGGCCCTGGAAGGCGCGATGAAAACTTCGCAGCTCCTGCTCGGCTCGTCCCTCAACGACTATAATTTCACCAACTGCCGCAATTGCGGCTGGCATCTCATCCACCTCTCCGCGGCTTACAGGGCCACCGGCCGGCGTGTCTTCCTGAACGCGGCCCGAATCATCGTTGAACGCGTGCTCGAACGTCAGCGCGAGTCCGGCGGATGGGATCGGCTGATGGTGCCGGGACATTGCTTCTGCCTGCCTCCGCGGCACAGGGGCAACGCCGGTTTCATGGTCGGCATCCTGATGGTCGGGCTGAAGCGTTTTTACGAAGCGACGGGCGATCCCCGCGTGGCCGACTCTATCGTTCAGGCCGCGGACTATTGCATAGACACCATGTGGGTGCCGGAACGGAGCTCCTTCCGTTACACCTGTTGCCCGGAATCGAGCGTGGGCGGGTCCGCAGACATGCGCATCCTGAAAGGCGTCGCCACGGCCTATCAGTTCACCGGTAAGAAACGCTTTAAGGATGTGCTCCTCGCCGGTGTGCAATCTTCAATGGGTGGGTACCGCCCCAGAGCTCATCGAGGAATCGGTAAGGGCATCTCGTCGCCCATGAGGGGAGCTCCGCAGGTGCTGGTGGAACTGCCGCAGACTGACGGGGAGAGATGAGTGTCCAGGCCTAATGTCCTCTGGCTTTTTGCGGATCAGCATCGCTACGACGCGCTCTCATGCAGCGGCAATCCGGACGTGAGCACTCCCAATATCGATCGCCTGGCGGAAGAGGGTGTGCGCTGCACGAACGCCTACAGCCACTGTCCGGTCTGCATTCCCTTTCGGGCCGGCCTGATGACCGGCCAGTACGCGACCACGTGCGGTGTGCCGCGCCACGGAGATTTTCTGCATCCGCATCGTCGGACCATCGCGCATGCGTTTCGGGAAGCGGGGTATCGGACTTCATACGTAGGCAAATGGCATCTTGCGGGGGAGCACGGCACGAACATGGTTTCCGACAGGGGCTGGGCGGGGGAAGACTTCTGGGTGCATCCAGACCTGCGCGGCGGGTTCCAGGACTGGTATGGCTTCAACCTCTCCAACAATTTCTATCGCACTTTCTACAGCCACGGTGAACAGGTGAAGCCGTTCGAGGTCGAGGGATACCAGACAGATGGACTGACGGATCTGTCACTCAGATACCTGTCCGAATACGAATCAGGCCAACCTTGGTTTCACGTGTTGAGCGTGGAAGCTCCTCACCCGGGCGCAGGCGGCGACCCAAAATTTCCCGGCCATCCGGTGCCGGAAAAATACGAGGAGATGTTTGATCCGGCATCCATAGAGCTGCGCGCCAATGTGCCGAAAGAAGTGGAAGACCGCGCACGCCAGAAGCTCTGCGGATACTACGCGATGATCGCAAACCTGGACGACAATATCGGCCGCGTGCTCAAGTGGCTCGATGGCAGCGGGCAGGCGGAGAACACACTCGTCGTCTTCTTTTCCGATCACGGGGACATGATGGGCAGCCAGGGCCGCATGAACAAAGAAGTCCCTTACGAAGAGTCGATCCACGTTCCGCTCATCGCTCGCCTGCCGTCGGCATTACCGGCTGGGCGGGTGTACGACGGGATCGTCAGCGGAATCGACATCTACCCGACCTGTGCGGGCATCTGTCATGTGCAGGCTGATGGAGACATTCAAGGGCTTGACTTATCCGGGTCGCTGGATGGCACCGGCGGCAACGAACGTGCTGAAGCTCTGGTGCAGTGGGCTGGCCAGTCGCTGTTCGGATTCGGCGATCATCCTTATCGGGCCATTCGAACTTCCAGGCACACCTACACGGTCGGTCGAGATCCGGAGTTTTGTCTCCTTTTCGATCACGATTCCGATCCGTTCGAGATGAACAATCTCTTTGGAGATCCGGCCTCCGTTGAAGTACAGAAGACGCTTCATGCCCGGCTGCGGCGAGCTATCCTTCATGCGGGCGAACCGATACCGGCATTTATCGATCCGGTGGAATCAGAGCCAGGAGTTGAGTAGGCCAACTCTATCCAGGCGTCGTCGAACAACGCTCTGATTGCGGTCCCATCGTCAGCCGCCAGGAGGCGGCAAGCTAATCGGGATATAGCTCCGGCTTGAATTTCCTGGCGTAAAAACGGGTCGCCTTTCCGGGGTCGATGTCGGCGATCAGAACGTCCTCTTTTCCGTAGGGGACAAAACCCATAAGGTGCCCGCGAGGGTCGATGAGACTGGTGGCGGAGTTCTGGTATTTCATCGCGGGGTTAACGCTCGCAAAATAAACGGAGTTTTCCTGGGCTCGGCAGACCATGGCCTTCTCGTAATAAGCATCCCCCCACCGCTTCAGAGAAGCGCCGCGAACCTGTTTGCCACCCCGGGTCCGCTCGAAGTGGGTCAGCGCACTCGGGCCACTGGGGAATTCCTCTTTCGTTTCATCGCTGCCTGTCCACTGCGGCTGAAAAATAATCCTTGCGCCCCGCAATGCGGCCCAGCGTGCAGTCTCGGGGTATCGAAACCCTTCGTGACAGATAACAATGCCAAAGACAGTACCCTGGAGGCGAAACACTCTGCGCATGCCATCCGGCACGTAGTATTTGTCTTCGGCATTGGGCGTGATCTGATTCTTTGTCTGATACCCGATCAGTCGACCGGAACGCGAAATGACCAGGGCGCGATTCTCCAACCCGAGCTCGCTGATCCACTCAATGCCAACAATCGCCGCGACACCGTTTGCTCGACAGGTGCCTCGGATTTCGCGGAGGGCTTCATCGATCGATTCCTGGTTCGGGGGAGGCAAAGAGTCAACCACGCCACGGAGCCCGGGCAGATAGGTCTCCGGGAAACAGACGATGTCAACTTTCTGCCGGCGAGCATCTTTTAAAACACAGGTGATCTTCTCGACTCCATGCGAGATGGAGTTAGCGACTTTTAAAGCGGCAAGCGCGAGACGCATGAGATTCCTTTCGATTCTTGAAGAGTTGTTCTACCTGAGCGGATCGTTTCTGTTCATCATATCAGACTGGTCAGTTTGTTTACGTCCACAGATTGTATGGGCGCAATGCCTTCGGCATAAGAAAGATCAGTGCAAGGCCCAGGCTGACGCCCTGTCCCTGTTCGAACATGTTCGACGTTTTCAATTCTTCTTTGTCTTATCAGGCTCTTCCGGCACGTCCGGCTGCGGCGTGGCTTTGGCAACATCTTTCTTCCAGGCTTCGAGTGCCTGGGACATTTTTGCCACTCGCTCCGGGTGCTCTGTGGAGATGTCTTTCTCCTCGCTGATATCTTCCGCCACATTGAACAGCAATGGTGACTGGCTGGGATTGCCGCGCATTTTGGTGATGAGCTTCCAGGGGCCGTCCCGCATGGCGATGCCGTTCCAGAAAAGCTGGCGTTGTCCAAGGCCCTCTCCCTCCAACATTAATGGGGAAAGGCTCACGCCGTCGAGTTTGAGATTTTCCGGCACTTTAACTCCGGCAAGATCGAGCATCGTCGGCATGACATCAAGGGTGATGGCGAGGTCATGAGAAACCGTGCCTGGTTTGATCTTCCCAGGCCACCAGGCGATTGAGGGCACGCGATGGCCGCCTTCCCAGACGCTGCCCTTGCGGCCCCGCAGGGGAGTGTTCTTGCAGTGCTTCGCGCCGCCGTTGTCTGAGAAAAACATCACGAGCGTCCGTTCAGCGAGACCTGTCTCGTTGAGCTTGTCGAGGATGGCACCAATGTTTTTGTCGAGTGCTTTCATCATCTCCTTGACCGTTTCTGCCTGCGGCCGATCAGTCCGGTCCCTGTTGGGGCCTCGCACTGGAGGATCGTTGGGGCCCTGGATAGGCGAATGAACCGCGCCGTGCGGAACGTAAAGGCAGAACGGTTTTTCCTTGTTTTCTTCAATGAATTTGACCGAATGCTTCGTCAGCAGGTGAGTGAGGTAGCCCTCTTCCTTTATCTGTTCCTTTCCTTCCCACCAGTCGTAGGTGGTCATGCGGTCGTAGTGAGAGATGTAATCGATGTTGCCGCTGACGAACCCGCGGAAGCGGCCGAATCCCTGGCTTGTCGGGTTGTATTTAATATCGTACCCAAGATGCCATTTGCCGAACATGGCGGTGGTGTAGCCGGCCTCTTTCAGGAGCTCTGCAAAAGTGATCTCGCTGAGTTGAAGCCCGACATGATGAGCCCGTTTTTTCGGGTCTGCGTTGATGACCCCCGGCACGCCCGCTCGCTGCTGGTAGCGGCCAGTAAGCAGACCGGCCCGGGTGGGACTGCACACGACGCCGCTGGAGTGAAAGTCAGTAAACTTCAATCCTCCCGCGGCCATGCGATCCATCTGCGGCGTTTTGATCCATCCGTCATAGACACTCGAATCCCCGTAACCCATGTCGTCTGCCATGATGATGACAAAGTTGGGACGGTCTTCCGCGAAGGTGAAGGACGTCAGGACCAGAAAAAAGGTGGGCAACAGTTTCATGTGAATCTCATTTCTTCTTTGGCTTTGGTTTCTTCTTTCGTCCTCCCCGGCCCAGGTACTGGCCTCGTGCAAGTACTTCTTCACCACCCACGACACGCGGGTCCTGGGCGCCTTTCAGAACGCTCATCAGACGATCGGCTAGTTCTTTCTTGACCTGGGCATACTCAGGATTGCCGGCAACGTTCGTCAACTGGTAAGGATCATTCTTTACGACGTAAAGCTCTTCTGCGGGACGCTTGCCGAAACAGAGCTCGAACTGTTTCTTCATCTCAGGGGTTTCGCGCCCGCCAAGGATGACGCTTTTCGTCGGCCCGCCGTCGCAATCCCGAAACGATTTTTCCGGACCGCCGACCGGCCACCTATCCGGAAAGAAATTGCGGATGTAGAGGTAATCATGCGTGCGAATGGAACGCATCGGGTAGCCATCCTCGGGCGCGGGATGGGCGGGCGTGTGGCGTTCGCGGCCACAGATTACCGCGCCCCGTTCTTCATCGACGCGGCCGGATTTATCAGACACCAGGACGTTCATGAGGCTGCGTCCGGTCATCACTTCAGGGATCTTCACTCCGGCCGATTCAAGAAAGGTGGGAGCGATGTCAGTCATGCTGACAAAGTCATCCACAACGCGGCCGGGCTTCACCTTCGCGGGCCATTGGATGGCCAGCGGCACGCGTGCGCCGTGGTCGTAGAGGTTGCACTTGCCCCGTGGGAACGGCCATCCGTGGTCGCCGGTCATGAAGACCAGGGTGTTTTCTGAGAGCCCTTTATCCTCGAGCAGTTTCAGAATGCTGCCGATGTAGGTGTCGAATCGATTCACCTCGAAGTAGTAATCGTTGATATCCGCCCGCACCTTTGGTGTGTCAGGAAAGAACGGCGGAACAAGCGTGCCCGCTTCATTGCGCATTTCACCACCTGCGCCCTGCTTGTAGCCTCGATGCGGATCGGAGCTGCCGGCCCAGTAACAGAAGGGCTTGTCCGCAGGTTTTTCAATGATGAACGTCTCAAAGTTTCTGTAGCGCTTCACGAGCGGATCTTTGCCACCCCAGCTTTTGCCCGGCCGGCCCGGCCCCCAGCCTTTGGGCTTATAGCCGACAAAGTAACCAGCGTCTTTCAGGAGACGCGGGTAGGCCGGGTAGGCTGGAAACGCGCTCCACAGATTTGCGCCCTCCTTCAGACGAAAGAAGTGCTGCCCTGAAAGTATCGCGTTTCTGGATGGGGTGCAGGAGGGTGAAGAGATGTAGCCGTGGTTGAACAGAATCCCCTTCCGGGCGATCGAGTCGAAGGCCGGCGTCCGTACGACTTTGTCGCCGTACGCGCCCGCGTGCGGCCATCCCCAGTCGTCAGCGATGGCGAAGATGATGTTGGGCCGATCCTCGGCCTGGACAGGGTGAATCAGAAGACAGAGAAAAAACAGAGCGATGTATCTCATAGATCAGAGTGCGTTAAGTTGTGAAACGATAGATTCAGCAAGTGGCCCCATATCGGACGCGGAGGCAATCTCTTCAAGTTCGGTGACGGACGCGGGCCCTCCACACACTGTGGAGACGCGGGCATCGGCGAGCAGGTATTGATAGCAGTTCTGCACGGTTGAGCCCGCTTGTTGACCGAGAATCTTCAATGCTTCCTCAGTGCGTTCCCGTTCGTCAGCTTCCATTCGACCCAGCCCTTCCTGTCGCCTCGGACCATCGGTATAGGTACAGCCGGCAAGCGGGGTGGCGATCACGATTCCCATCTGCCGGGAATGGGCAGCGGGTATCACCTGTTCAGCAGAGAGCTGATTACCGGGATGGTAATCGCGGTAAACGAGAACAGTGTCGAATTCCCCGGTTTCGGCCAGCCTGGCCAGAAGTGGTATCGCGCGGCTGGTGATCCCGATTCGTTCGCACATCCCCTGCTTCTGCGCAATGCGAAGGCCCTCAAGCGCTCCGCCTTCTGACATGATGCTTTCCCAGCCCGCAAGGTTCACTTCGTGGATCTGAACCAGCGATAACCTCGAAATCCGTAAACGCTCCAGGCTTCGCTCGATGCTGCGGAGCACTGTTCCTGATCTGTAGTCGAATGGGTCGGGATCGAAACCGGCCTTGGTGGCGATAATGAAGTCATCATGCAGGCCCACCAATGCCTCTCCAAGCAGAATCTCGCTGTTGCCGTACAGCGGCGCGGTATCGATGTAGTTGATACCGAGCTCTTTGGCGCGGCGAACGATCCCGTTCGCGTTTTCCTGTTCGCTCTCTGGATTGCTGCCCTTGAGATAGGCGCCCCCGAGGCTGACTTCGCTGACTTCCCAGCCGGTTCTTCCGAAGGTTCGATAGTTCATCGTGTTCAATAAGAGGAATTCAGCGCCTATGATGGAGACAGGTCATCCGGCCTCGAAACATATCCATCCGAAGAGGTTTCACCAATGCGGCAAATCGCACTGCCGATATACATCGTTTTCCTGTCTGTCTCTGTGTGCGTTCAGGCTGCGGAGCGCAATATCATCTTTTTCATCACGGATGACGAAAGCCCAACCCTCGGCTGCTATGGGGACCCTGTTGCGGCCACGCCGCACATCGATTCGCTGGCGAAGGACGGCACGCTTTTTCGGAACGCGTTTGCCACGACCGCGAGTTGCAGTGCGAGCCGCTCCGTGGTGATGTCCGGCCTGCACAATCACACGAACGGCCAGTACGGGCATCAGCATCACTTTCACAAGTTCGCATCGTTCCACAACGTGGTGAGCCTTTCGTTGCCGAGGGTGCTTGCGAAGGCGGGTTACCGGACGGCCCGGATTGGCAAGTACCATGTGGCGCCGGAAGAGGTCTACCGCTTTGAGACGACCTTGCGAGGCCCCACCCGTAACGCGGTCAAGATGGCCGAGAACGCAAAGGCGTTCATTACGGATGAAGAGGACAAGCGGCCTTTCTTTCTTTATTTCGCCACCAGCGATCCGCATCGAGGCGGAGGAAGGGACAAGAACTCGAAGTTGGAGCTGAAACCCGATCTCTTCGGGAACCGACCCAATCAGGGCTCGCACAGCGGGGTAAAGGAAGTGCTCTACAATCCCGCGAAAGTGCCGGTCCCGAAGTTCCTGCCCGATACTCCCGAAACCCGTGAGGAGCTCGCTCAGTACTATCAGTCATGCTCGCGCATCGATCAGGGGCTGGGACGTCTCGTCGAAATCCTCAAGGAGGCCGGCCTCTATGACAAGACCATGATCGTTTTCACGTCGGATCACGGGATGGCATTTTCCGGCGGCAAGACCACCGTGTACGAAGGTGGTCTCCGGGTGCCGTTTGTCGTGCGCAATCCTTACGAGCAGAATCGCGGCGTGGTATCGGAAGCAATGATCAGCCACATCGATATCACTCCATCACTGCTTGATTTTGGGGGCGGCCTCGATGCGAAGAAAAACGCGCCGAATAACTGGATCGACCCGAACAAGTATTGGAAGGAGCGTGGCGAAAATATGAAAGAGAATCGGAACGGCGGACACAGATTCAACCGCTACCACGGCAAATCGTGGCTGTCCATTGTTGGGAAACCGAATGCCGTACACTGGGAGTCCATCTTTGCCTCTCACACTTTCCACGAGATTCAGATGTATTACCCGATGCGCGTCATCCGGGACAAGAAATACAAACTCATCTGGAACATCGCTCACGGGCTCCCTTACCCGTTCGCCTCGGACCTGTGGGCCGCTTCGAGCTGGCAGGCCCAATTCAGGAAGGGCATGGACGCGCCTTACGGACAGAAGACGGTGAAGGGGTACATTCGCCGCCCCGCGTTCGAGTTGTATGACATCGAGCAGGATCCCCACGAGGGCCGCAACCTTGCCGGCAATCCCGAATACGCGGAAGTCCTTGCCGCGTACAAGGGCAGGCTGAAATCGTTCCAGCAGAAGATGAATGACCCTTGGATCATGAAATGGCGTTATGAGTAGAACTCAGGACGGGCGCACGGACGCCATCCGGCAGTACCTGGAACATGCAGCGTTGGTCCGCCTTCCGGGAGGACCTGCAGGATTACTCTGTGGTCATGCCAGCAATCCAGCTGTTTGAAGGCTGTCGAGAGATAAAAGAGAATTTCGGACTGGGACATCAAGTGTATGTCCCGAACAATGCGTGTCAGTAAAGGCCTATCTGTCCCATCTGATACTGGCAACTGGATACTGGATACTGGATACTGGATTCTCGCCAGTCCGATTCGCTCATGACCCCGGTTTCAAATCAAGCGCACGCAAAGAACTGACAGCACCAGCACTGGTATCGAGCAGCATCGAGCATCGAGCATCCAGCATCGAGCATCCAGTATCCAGCATCCAGCATCCCTGACGAAGTGCGGTGACGATTCCGAGGCCAAAAGTGAATGCCGGTACCAAAGAAAGACAAAACGATTCTTCAGGATCTTGCGAGGAAGGTAGCTGAGATTGCCAGCCTTCCAGTGCAGGAGGAAAAGGCCGAGATGTGGCGGCGACACAATCGGCTGGAGCGGGTAAAGCCCATGGTCCTGTTCATCATGGTTGGCGCCTCGTGGGAAGAGGCCCTGCCACATCAGAAGCTCGAGACCAGCGACGACTTCTGCCGCGGCCATGAAATAGACCTTCGCCGAAGGCTCTACCAGTGGGAACATCTGCGCGACGACCGAGTGGTCAGCGCAAGCATCGGGTACAGACCTGTCATCCACGACACGGGCATGGGAGTGGGTGCGAATGTGGTCCGGCCCGACTGCCGGTTCGGCTCGGCTCACTTCGAGCCCGTGATCAAAACAGAATCGGATATCGATAAGATCCAGATGCCACAGGTCACTGTTGATTGGGAGGCCACCGAACGGAACGCTCAACGTGTTGCCGACATCTTCGGTGACATCCTGACTGTGGAAAGATCCCCGGTGGGCTCAGTGATCACAGTTATGGACACCTTCTGCACGTTGCGCGGGATTCAGCAGATGCTCCTGGATATTCATGACCGTCCCGATTGGCTGCATCAGGCGATGGATCGGATGACCGAGGGTTGTCTGAGCCGCCTGGACGCGTTAGAGGAGCAGAACAGTCTCGTATTGAACAACGGCAATCATTCTGTCGGGTCGGGCGGCTATGGTTTTACGGACGAGCTGCCGCGGGCAGGCTTTGACAGCAGGCACGTGCGCCCCAGGGACATGTGGGGCTTCGCGACGACCCAGATCTTCTCCGGAGTGTCGCCGGGCGTGCATGACGATTTCGCGATCCAGTACGAGAAGCGTTTCCTCGAACGATTCGGGCTGAACTGTTACGGCTGCTGCGAGCCGCTGGACAAAAAGCTGGACGAGGTGAAGACGATTCCCAATCTCCGGCGGGTTTCCATGAGCCCCTGGGTCGACGTCGCAGAGGGCGCGGCCGGTCTGGAGGACAAATACATCTTTTCATGGAAGCCTCATCCTGCCCCCATCGTCGCTGAGACTTGGGACCCTGACGCGGCTCGGACTCAGCTCATCGACGGTCTCGAGAAGACGAGGGGCTGCGTAATCGAGATGATCATGAACGGCGCAGACACCTGCCGAAACGAACCGCATCGTATGTGGGAGTGGACCAGCATAGCCATGGAGTTGGCGGAGCAGTTCGCATAGCCCGTGCTCGGACTCGCAAGAGAGCGGGAGGAGTTCGGAAGCCGCTTTAGATCTTACGACTTCCTCCCAAACGTTGATTGGGTGGCGCCGTGACAGTACGCTTCCACTGTTGGCAAGGAATGTCATCGCATCGAGTTCGTGCCAGGACCAATGGTGATTCACACATGTCAGAGGAAGAACTGATGGAAACTCAGAAACTGCGAGATGCGCTTTCGTCATTCTGGGAGCGTTTCGGCGATGCTTACCAGGGCAACACGACGGGCACTGAGGCATGGGAGCAGGCCAAGGACTGGGTCGAATGGGAGTTGGCCTCCGCGATGCGTGAAGTGGGGGAAGCATGGAAGAGCGGCGAAACGCTCCGGCAGGCTCTCGGAAAACAGAAGGGACTGATATCGGAGACGATTGCCTACGTTGCCGGGATCGGTGAGGAGACGGGCGAGTTGGCAAAAATGGCCGGTCCAATGAGCCGCGCGATCCGTGGCGGCGCGATACCAGTCGTTCCTCTTACGTCGGATGACTTGCCGGAAGCCGCAGACCAGCAGAGGCACTTCCTCCGTGAGTTGTCATTTCTCATCGATATCGGGGCGCCCATCGTTTCCTCCATGCGACACATCCAGCGGGACCTCGGTGAGTGCGAACTGGCGACAACCATCGACGTTCTGATTCAGGAAGTGGAAGGGGGAAGCACTCTTTCCGAGGCCATGACACTGAA
>Ga0207984_1000425_pt1 | contig 25863 bp, 19 predicted proteins | sample ETNtaG_30_FD_185760 | JGI IMG/M metagenome (GOLD analysis project Ga0207984, IMG submission 185760) | Marine microbial and viral communities from oxygen minimum zone, Eastern Pacific Ocean - ETNP201306PF43B (SPAdes) (version 2) | ecosystem: Environmental > Aquatic > Marine > Oceanic ...
CAAGCTCTCCAACTTTCTGAGAGCTAAGTCATTTAACTGACCTAAAGCTTTAATGGTTCTGAGTTCTCCACACTTTTTGACGCCTGAAAAACGGATGTCAAAATTTGAGGAGGCGAGTTTCAATAGAGACTTAATATTTTCGGCTAAGTTTCGCTCCCGTCTAGCAGGGCGAATCGCCTTCAGATTCTTTATTGGGACTTGATACTGCTGATTATTTGAGGGATCTTGTACTTTTTTACCTGTTAACGGATCTTGTAAATATGCAACACCGTCTTGAACCTCTTTGCACAGAACAATCTGTTCATTATTCCAAATGAAGAGTTGACGCAATTTATATGCATCTAATACAGATATAAGGCGTTCATCTTCGTATTTTGCTATGCCGATTAAAGCTGATTTTCTCACTGAAGATTTCTTGTCGCCAAATTGAATGAGGAGGCCTTTAATTTCGGCTTCGTTTGTCTCAGAATGTAAGGGTAAAGAAATCACAGCCAAAGTCACGAAAATTGGCCAAATGGCAAAACGGCATCTAGACGTCATAAAGGCAAAATAGTCGGTCAATATGATCATAGGGAAGTATTGAAGATCCTAATTTCTAAACTCAGGAAAAGCTTAAACGGAAAATGCCCGTCCCCAAGATCTTCGAGGAACAGGCATTTGTATAATGGCCTCTCTAACGTGAGAGGTTATCAAAGATAAACAACTGTTGTCAACAACCTATTTTTTCCAGCGATCTGATTTGGCTGACAGTTCTTTGAATTTTCCGTTAGGTGTAGGAGCAGGATAATCTCCATCAGGATGCAAGTAGCTACTATACGAATCAGGACTGACTAATCCTTCTGACTGCCAAACAATGTCAAATTGGCCATCTGCTAGAATTTCACCAACATAAACAGGCTTTAGCGTATGTTGATTATTTTCATGCATCTTTTTCTTGCCGCCTGGGGCGTCGAACTCAAGGCCATAAACAGCTTCACGTACCTTATCGACTTCAAAGGAGCCTGCCTTCTCGACCGCCGCTTTCCAAACATAGACACCAAAGTATGCAGCTTCAATTGGGTCATCAGTTACACGATCGGAACCACCAGGCAAACCCGTTTTCTCACAAAAAGCTTTGAAAGCCTTGACAAAATTATTGTTTGCTGGTGTGTCAATACTTTGGTAATAGTTCCAGCAAGCTAAATGACCGATCAAAGGAGGAACATCCATAGCACGCAATTCATCTTCTGCTACGGAGAAGGCCATAATTGGACAATCATCTGAGGTCAGCCCTTGATTAGCAAATTCTTTATAGAAGGGAACATTACTATCTCCATTAATGGTAGACAACACACAGGCGTTACCTTCAGCCGCAAATTCTTTGATCTGGGAAACAATAGTTTGGTAATCTTGATGGTGGAATGGGGTATAGACTTCTTCTACATTTTCGTCCGGTACACCCTTTGATTTCAAGAAAGCTTTCAGCACTTTGTTGGCAGTTCGAGGGAAAACATAATCCGTACCGAGAAGATAGAATTTTTCCATTTCATACTCTTCCATCATATATTCGGCAGCTGGTACCAACTGCTGGTTGGGAGATGCGGCAGTATAGAAAACGTTTAGCGACTGTTCTTCACCCTCATATTGAACAGGATAGAAAAGTAGACCGTTGTATTCCTCGAATACCGGCAAGCAGGATTTTCGACTAACGGAGGTCCAACATCCGAAGGTAACAGCAACTTCGTCCTGGGTTAGCAATTGTTTTGCTTTGTCGGCAAATAGTGGCCAGTCAGAAGCTGGATCAACTACCACAGGCGCTATCTGCTTTCCCAACACTCCACCAGAGGAATTAATCTCTTCTACAGCCATTAAAACTACATCTCTGAGAGAGGTCTCAGAAATTGCCATTGTTCCACTCAGTGAGTGTAAGATGCCGATTTTGACTTGATGACCATCTGCATGAGCAGACAGTGGGAGAATGCTAATGATACTTAGAATTAAAAATGAGAGACTTGCTATTTTGACAAACTGACGGAGTCTCTTTTCTAACTGTAACCTTTGAGTTGCCATTCGATGTTCCTCCACTAAAATTTAGAAACAGTGAAATAATATTGTATATTAACTGGTTAAGTGATTAAGCAACAGTTGTGCCACTTTATAGCAGTTGATTCCATGCCTATTTACCAAGGTTTTAAAGATAAGAAATTCCCTAATTATAGGTTAGCTTGTTATCTTATATGAAACTAGAAGGTCATTTTGAAAATATAGTAGAATATACCAAATGTTTTTTTTGCCTAAACGGCCTGCATAATCTTTCATCAAATACTTGCTATAAAAACTGGCAAAAAGCTTGTGGTTAAAATAGATCATCACAAAAAAGAGATCTTGGCTCTGATTGCTGTCATTCTTTTTGGTGGGATACTGAGGTTTTTCCATTTGGAGAGATGGAGTTTCTGGATTGATGAGGTTCTTTGTGTATTAGACGCTCAGGATTTTTCATTTGAACAGTTTCAAATTAATCCTGTGCCATATATTGCGGTTCGTCTGTCAATCTCTGTTTTTGGATTAAGTGAATTTGGTTCGCGTGTCATCCCAGCGCTTGTTGGGATAGCATCAATTGGATTAATTTATTCGGTGGGTAAATCTTTGATCAGTAAACATGTTGGAATTTTATCGGCACTCTTTTTAGCAACTTTAAACTGGCATGTTTACTGGTCGCAGAATGCTAGGGCTTACGTATTTACGCTTTTTTTTGCTCTTTTAACAACTTGGTTTTTCTATTTAGCTCTTGAACAGAACCGAGCTGGATTAATGCTTTTTGCATTAGCATCATCAATTTTCCTAATAGCCTCTCATACGTTGTCATCCATGCTGATTCCGGCTCTTGCCGTATATTCCGTTGGGCTTCGGTTGAGCGAGAAAAAGCCTTTTGATCGCCGTTATTGTTTCCTCTTACTGATTTTTTTTGTACCATTAGGGTTGCCATTGGTTTTGTTGGCATTTCCTAGTTTTCAAACCTACCTGTTTTCTGGGTGGGGCTTAAACGAATGGAAACGAAGTCCGCTATATATTATTTCTACATTAGTTTATGGCCTGAGTGTTCCTGTAATAGTTGCGGCAATATCGGAAACGGTTGCTAGGCCAATGAGGCGGCCTCAAGCATTTTTGCTTTGCTATGCCGGTGTTCCACTGATCCTATTTTTGGCTTTTTCCCAATTGTTAAATGTAGCTGGATATTATCTTTTTTTTACAGTGCCAGCTTATTTGATTCTCGCAGCTTCGGTTTGTGAACGAATATGGGTTTTACGTCAAATTTCACTTCCAATACGAAGCACACTACCAGTGGTGATTATTATGGTCATGCTTTCACAGAATTATATTTATTTTCGGTTGGAAGACGGAGGTCGCCCCAAATGGAAGGAAGCATTCGGGACGATTGAATCCAAGTTTCAGGAAAACGATAGAATCGTCTTGTCAGTTCCACAGATGGGAGAATACTATGTGCCAAAAGCAAAATCCACTTATATTAAAGAGATGATGGATGATTTAGAAGGATTTGAGCGGGAGATCAGATTGAGCGGTAGACGTATATGGTTTCTGGTAGATGTTGAAGATTTCAATATTTTCGATTCAGATCAGCAATTACGGCATTGGATCCGAAAAAATGCTACATATATTAAGTCACACTCAGCGTTCTCACGGTACCGTGATCGAAGTATTCACGTCTATTTGCTAGAAACCAATTGAAGATTCTGCATTAGTTCTATAACTTTTTCTCGATCCCGTTTCCCCTTTTTAGATTCCACTCCCGAACATAGATCTATCCCATCTGGTCGAACTTTTTCAATGGCCAATCTTACATTCTCCGGTTGGATTCCTCCTGACAGAAATGCTGGAATTGTACATACTTGGATTAGTTTCTCAGCAACATTCCAATTACTTACCTTACCGGTACCACCAAATCTTACTTTGTCACTACTGGATTCTACTGAATCGAACAATATGGCATCTGCACCGGCGGTGATATAGCTTTCAAGAGCGATTATCATATCTTCCAAATTAATCTTTTGACTGATGTTCACCGGTAGAAACATTGAATTCCATATTTGGCATTGTAACGAATCCTTGAGCATTTTCAACTGTTCGGCAGGTTCATGTCCGAGCAACTGAATAGCAAATGGATTGATTTTGTTAACAGCCTCAATAATCCAATCAGTCGGTCGATTGAAAAACAGTAGAACTGTAGGAATTGGTGTCTGTCGAGTTATCTCTGTAGCTTGTTCGATTGAAACGGAACGTTCAGAAAACGGAACCTCCACTACAATACCGGAGTAGTCAGCTCCCGATTCTGCGGCGATCATTGCGTCTATGGTACTGGTTGTTCCACAGATTTTGACTTGACATTCTATTCGTTTCTTCATTTGATGTTTAGCTCTTAGTCAATCTCAATATATATTTAAATGATTCACAATAATGAAGCGTCCTTGAAGGAATTGGAATGGTGATGTTATCTGCAAACCAAGAAATATCTTTTGATGTAGAAGTCGACTTCTGATAAAGTCAAGAACTATTAAATTTAGAAAAGACATCATTTATAACATGCCAAATTCAGAAGCCCTGTCTCCTGTGCAGGAAGCGCGTTTGGCTATGTGCCGAAAAGAATGGACAGTTCCAACCAAACATGAAATCCTGGGGTTCGTCAAATGCAATTTGGTTATAATTGACAAGAAATATTCCTCAGCGAGTTTTTGGTTTCATAAGTTGACAGAATTTACTGATAGGATTTAATCCGTCCCCAACTGGTTAGCACTTTGCCTTGGGGATAAACGGCCACTTCATCGTTAGCTATCCCTAGATTGAGTTGGTCTATACCCACCAGTTTACCATAGATCTCGCCTTTTACTGCCTCAGTAGCTCGGCCGTGCGATAACCAGATAGGTTTTATAATCGTATTTCCATCAGTTAGCTGAATATTATCTACCAGCATGCTGAACAGGCCTTTTGGTGCTGATTCCACCCTGGTACCTACGGTGATAGCTACAATTTTCTTGCTGGCAATTGGGTCCAGCGCAATCTGCTGGTGTGACCATCCACTGATAGTTGCTTCTTGGTGGCGCATACCTTGTATTACATCAGTTGTTCCAAGAACAATACCATCAGCAGTATGAACATAAACACCACCAGACTTCAAAACGCTCAACTGCGAAAATTTAACTTGGTACTCAATCAATGTTCCTGCTTTGGCGATGATTCCAGTTTTGTTCTGATAGATAGGTGTCAAGGCGGTTACTGGTAATCCATTTGTTGTGATAACTGCATTGACGTTTAGCGATTTTCCTCCATCGGCTCGTTCAGTAATCACTGGTTTTCTGGGTGCGACTTTACCAGTAACTTGCCCCCCTTGGGTGGTAACTGCAATTTCTTGTGCGTTGCCGTCGGACAAAAGAACCTCTGATAGTCTAATAGCCGAATCCTTTCTGGATAGTACCTTAAAAGTTGCTGTCGCTAGCGTTCCATCCGCAACTTTCGCGACATTGCCAATAGCCGCTGCACCGTAGAGTACCGATCCAGGAGAAACTACTGGTTTCACATCAAAAACCTTGGCAAAATCTTCTGGTAGGTAGTCACCGTTTTTGATATTAATATATTCCAGAACAGTTTTGTCATAAGCTAGTTTCAATTGGTATCCAGCTACATTTCGTCCATCAGCGATTTTAATCCGAATTCGAATCTGTTGACCAACTTCGGGTAGTCCGATTTTGGCTGGTTCAACTGAGATCACTGCGGCATTGGTCAAATCCGATGGTTTGTCCAACGATTCCAAAACCGTATTGTCTAAATTGCCTTTATCCAAAGGAGCGTCTGTAGCTTCTAAGCCCAAAGGATCGACCAGGTCTCTACTCTTCAGCACATTTCCGTTTTTGATGATAGCGGGGATTTCTTGTGCTTCACGGTTGGATAGTCTGACTTCCGATAGTTGAATGGTTGAATCTTTCTTAGCTAATACTTTGAAAGTTGCTAGAGCCAAGATGCCATCTGTTTTTTTTGCTACTCCACTGATAGCCATCGCTCCTATCATTACTGAACCAGGAGAAGACACTGGAGGAATCAGAAATGCTCCTGGGGGAAGGTAAGCACCAACCTTAATATTGACATATGCCAGTGTCGTTTTGTCATAAACTAATGTTAATTGGTATCCTGCTATACTTCTACCTCCAGAGATTTTGACTTGTACTCCCAATTCCTGACCAATCTCTGGTGATACTATTGTAGTTGGGGTTATCGAAACTGTAGTCAATGCGGATGCTGTTAATGTGACTGTTAGAATAAGAAGTGCGATGAGGCTAAATAAAGGTTTCTGCACAATTTCCTCCTAGGCTATTAGAGTTAATAGATTCTTTCGAAAAGCAGATTTTTCGATGGTCCAGAGATCGACTCATTTCATTATAACCATTTTTCTCATAGCCGAAAAGTGTCCAGCCGAAATTTGGCAGAAGTAAATACCACTTGACATATACTCACCCAAGTCCGAGCGGCCATTCCAATAAACGGCTCGCTTTCTTGATACGTATGAACCGGTATCAAGATATCCAAGACCAATTTGTCTGACAACTTTTCCCGAAGCATCGAAGATTCTTATCGATACTTCGGTACCCTTAGCTAATTCAAAAGGTATCCACGTTTCAGGGTTGAAGGGATTGGGATAATTGGGAAGCAGTTGCGTTTCAGTTGGTAATCTCTTAGGCAGAATAGCTTTCAGAATACTGAATACTATCTCTTCTGCTTTGGATTTGACTGGCATGTGTTCCAGTACCTTTATAGCTAATTGGATACTTCGTTTCTGTTGAGTAGTAAAATTTAGTTCCCTATACAGTAGTTTCGGTGCGGCAGCAATTTGGCCAAATTCAATGGCTACCATTACTAGGTCGAGGATGTCTACTCGTCCATCCTGATTTGCATCTTGAGGTATATCCTCATCTACCAAACCAAAGCTGCTAGCTACTAGCACTAGATCGAGGATATCAACTTGGTTATCTCCGTTAGCATCTCCTGCCAATTTGACTTTCTCCTCCACGAACAATACTAACTCAACTGTTTTTGAATCACTGGCACTTTCTAAGACAACACTGATTGTGTATTGCCCTATCGGTGTCGAATTTGTTGTTGTTAGGATTATGGTTACTTTCTGGGATGAACTGCCGGGACTTATACTTTTCCTTTCGGGTGCTATCTTGGTGTCAACCGGTAGCGTGGATAAGTTAATTGAAAGATCAATAGCTTCTTGAAACCCTTTTTCTCCTCGAATTAACAAGTCAAAACTGGTTGTCGTGCCGATTTTCGCCGTCCGTGTAGTTTGGGGCACATCCACCCAGAAAGTAACCAATGGAATTTGTTCCTCTACTTTTAAGGTAACAGTTGCCGTTTGACTGTGGCTGGTTCCGTCATTGACTTTAAAAGTGAAGGTGTCCGTACCCTCAAAGTTCGAATTGGGTATGTAGTTTACATTGGTATTATCAACGGCAAATATTCTGCCATGATTTGGTCGTTTAACTATATGGTATGTTAGTTCATCATGGTCATGATCATATGCGAATAATGTTATCTTTTGCGATTTGTTTTCACTTATGGTAATGGCTTGATCAACAGCAACTGGGCTGTCATTAATCGAATCAACAGTGATAATCACAGTGGCAGTTTGGCTGTCATTGGCCCCATCATTAGCTTTAAAAGTGAAGGTGTCTGTACCCTCAAAATTGGGATCTGGAATATATGTTGGATTCGGCATTTTTCCTGATAAATGGCCGTTTTGAGGTGGAGAGACAATCGAATAGGAAAAATGCCCACCTTCTACATCAGTAGCTGATAAATGAATGTTTACAGGAATATCTTCAGTAGCAGTAACTGATTGGCCTATGGCAACTGGTGCATCGTTAATAGCATGGATTTTCAGGGTGATTTTCACTGCTCTACTATCTGCTACACCATCACTAGCATTAAAAACAAAAGAATCTGGACCATGATAGTCTTGATCAGGAGTATAAGCAAAATCAGCCTGACTGACCGGCGAAAGTTTACCATGCTTGGGAGGGCGGATTATTTGGTAAGTTAGCTGCTTTTTCTCGCGACTTTCTGCGATTAAAGTAATTAATTTGGTTGTGTCCTCATCTATGGTCACCGTTTGTGGTACTGCCACCGGTGGAGCAGGAATCCTAACGTTGATCATTGCATGTTTTGAATTTATTTCTTTCGTAGTCACAATATGACTCTGACGTGCAACCACCACATTATTTTTGTCGATAATTGTTACTAGAAATTCGTCGCCGTTACTAGCCACTTTAAGCTGGGTTTCCATCTCCATCAACAGGACTTGATACCTGCCGTTATTATCTGTTGTCGTATATATCCATTTGGGTGTAGCCGTGTCGGTTTTAGTTTTATTTACAACATATACTTTGATCTGATTTGCTTCTGAATTGTCCTCATTAATTACCATTCCAGTAATGATTAAAATCGGAGTGTCTGCAATTGCGTGCAAGCAGATCAGTATAAGTCCAACGCATAAGACTAAACTTAAAGACTTAAATTTCATCCTGTGTCCAATGTATCGATTTGATAGGGATTAAACTACTTGAGAAAAAGAGTCTTAGGTATTGGTAATTGAAGACCGAATGTTCGTTGAAGTATGTACTGATTTCTGAGATTCCTCTCCTCAATTGTTTGGCAGTTCTAGCTTCATGGTATTCTTTGATTTTCAGTTGAGTGTGTTGACAATAGTACACTGGATAGTAGACAGATTGCTTGGCCTTAGTTTGATGAGATTGGACTATCCCTTTTTTTGTTGCCATAACTCCATGTTCCCACCTGATTTGATCATGTTCTCACGTTTAATACGATTGAGATAGAATGCTCCTTGTAGTTGAAGAGATTGCGCTGTCATTTTATTTGGGAGCTACACCATAATAATCAATCTGTCGTCTTTTTGAAAATGGATGCTACTCTAAATCATTAAAATTTTTCAAATAAAACTGCAATTCCCATACCTCCACCGATACACAGGGATGAAATACCACGTTTGAGTTTTCTATCTGTCATTAAATGTAGCAAAGTGGTAGTAATTCTAGCACCACTAGCACCTAATGGGTGTCCCAAAGCGATGGCCCCGCCGCTAAGGTTGACCTTCTTCCAATCTAGTCCCAGTTCTTTGATGACAGCTAAAGATTGGGCAGCGAAGGCCTCATTTAATTCAAATATGTCGATTTCATCTAGTTGTAATCCTACTTTGGTCAATAACTGACGGATTGCGTAAACCGGACCAATACCCATATATTTCGGATCAACACCAACAGTTGTGTATGCTTTAACGGCAGACATTATTTCTAGTCCTAGTCTTTCAGCCTTATCTTCTGTCATCATTAGTAAGGCCGAAGCTCCATCATTGATTCCCGAGGAATTTCCGGCAGTAACGGTGCCATCATTTTGGAAACAAGGCTTCAGTTCAGTTAAGGAATCAATTGAGACATCGATACGTGGATGCTCATCTTGATTAAATATGACAGGGGCGCTCTTCTTCTGTGGTATTTCAACTGGTACAATCTCATTGGTGAACAGGTTAGTTTTAAAAGCCTGTTGATATTTTTGCTGGCTATGGAAAGCGAATTCGTCCTGTTCCTGACGTGATAGTTTATATCTACGGGCTAGATTTTCGGCTGTAATCCCCATATGGTAGTGATGGAAGGGGTCTGATAATCCATCTTTGATGATTGAGTCCGTCATTTGTAGGTGTCCCATCTTGTGTCCCCATCTTTGACCTGACACTAGAAAAGGGGTCTGACTCATACTCTCCATTCCGCCAGCAATCACTACCTTAGATTCGTCGGCTAAGATGCTTTCAGTACCCATGATGATCGACTTCAGACCGGAACCACAGACTTGATTTACCGTGGTTGCTGGTACGCTATACGGCAGTCCAGCCTTGACACTGGCAATTCGAGCTGGGTTTAAGCCACACCCAGCTGTATAGACTTGTCCCATGATGACTTCGCTGATCAAATCTGTTTCTAGATCGCTGGTCTTGATGATATGATCAATTAAAATGGCACCCAGTTGACTAGCTTCCAGTTCTTTCAATGAACCGCCGAAACTACCAATTGCTGTACGTGTTGCTTTAACAATTACTACTTTTGGAATCAGAGAACTCATATTTTCTCCAATATCGAGTTAAACATAGTTCTGACGGAGTTGGCGGCGCATGATTTTGTTTGAAGCGGTTCTTGGCAAAAATTCAATCAAGCGCAGATCACTTATCTTAAATAGAGGATTTAGGTTTTGTCGAATCGATTTCTGCATAGATGATTGTATTTCGGTTGGCTTTAGTCGGCAACCGTCATGAGTAACTGCGTAAATGATTAGTTTACTAGGCCCTCCCTCCTTGGGTGCAGCAGTCACTGCAGCTGACTCTTTGACGAAATTGAGCTGGTTAATTACACTTTCAATTTGATTGGAGCTGACTTTTATTCCACTTAGGTTCATAGAATCATCAAATCTCCCATGTGCGCGGAAATAGTTGCCAGGCAACCTTTCCATCTGATCGCCGTGGCGTCGACAGATACGGTTCTGATATAGAGGAATATGACTATAATATACTTGGTGGTGATTTTGGTTTAGGAGTTCTGTTGATAATCCTATAGCAGGAGGTAGCAGGAAAACTTCCCCATTATCAACTGGTTTATGGTCTGTGTCAAGGATAACCAATTCGCTGCCCAAAGCCGGTGTAGAAAAACATGCGGGTACAGCAGGCTGAACTACGCTGCCGGTAATGTAACCTCCTCCAATCTCAGTGCCGCCACAATATTCGATGATCGGCTTGTAATCGACCATCGCCATCAAGTAGAACATATCTTCTGGATTAGAACATTCCCCGGTAGAACTCAAAACTTTTATTTTTGACCAGTCGTGTTGTTGAATACAATTGGTAGCTCGCCAATTTGAGACAAGACTTGGTACTAGTCCCAGCATATTGACTTCAGCTTGACTTACAAATTGGGAAAATTCGTCTGTAGTTGGAGTTCCATAATAGAGGGCCATACTTGATTGATTAATGAGAGAAGCAAAAACTAGCCAAGGTCCCATCATCCAACCGAGATTTGTTGGCCAACATAGTCTCCCTCCTTCTTTTATATCATGGTGTAAATAAGCGTCACTAGCGGCTTTGATGGCTGTGGTATGTGTCCATGGGATTGCTTTTGGGGTACCCGTTGTCCCAGATGAGAAGAGAATTGTACAGTAATCTGTGGGAGAACAGATTACCGACTCAAATTGATCGTTTTCAGATAAAAAAGTTTCCCAAACCAAGTCCTGATATCTTAGTTCGATGTCTGTATCATCCTTACAGATTACAATTACAGAACCGGAGAAGGCTTCTTTGACTCGGGCATACAGGGGTAATCTTTTACCTGCTCGTAGCAGGTAATCCTGAGTCAAAACCAGAGAGACATCTGCGATTTGTAGGCGGACTTTAATCTCCTCGACGGCAAAACTGTCGGCAATTGTGACTGCTACTGCTCCAACCTTTATACAAGCTAAATAAATTGCCACTGATTCTAGTGTCATTGGCATGTCAATCCCAACATAATCCCCTTTTTCAATGTTTTCTTTGATTAAACTGTTGGCGACGCGATTGACCAACAATTCTAGGTCTCTATAGCTGATTGAGGAAATTTGGCCTCCTTCTGATTGAAAAGTTATGGCTTGTACATCAGCTGCTGCTTGGAAGCAGGAATCGACAATATTCAGTTGGGCGGAACTGAGCCAGTTTGGTGATATTACACTATCTGTTAAATCTAGGATTTTACTATAAGGTTTTTTGAACTGGATATTTAAAAGATCTATCATTGTACGCCAGAAATCAGGTTTATCGGTGATTGACCAATTGTATAAATCGTCGTATGAACTGATATTTTTCTCTTGCATCAAGCCGTAGATGTTGCTGTTTCTGATGTCATTTTCCTCTGGTGTCCAAACTGGGACTGGACTTTTATCGGTATCCCAATCTTGGTAGACATAATGGTGCAAATACCTATGCACTTTAATCGGATGGTTTTTGTTCAACACTTTTTTTGAAATATGACGCCAACACTGATCACTTGGTAGATCAGTCGGTAACTGGCGTATACGTTCAAAGATCTTGTTTGCTTCTGACTTGTCCAATCCTAATTTTAGGAGTTTGGTTAGAATAGTTCCTACCAACATTTGATTTCTCCCTTACTCCAGATAATAGGTATGTCAGCTACCGCGAATCTATGACCGATTGTAGCTAGAAAATTTTCCATATAGGTCTTGTGTGTTGAAAGTGTATTTCGCATTTGTCAAAGGACGGAATCTGGTTGATTTACGTTGTATGTATATCTATGTCAATAAGCATGTTAACCTCCGCTTTTTATGTTAAAAAGTGCAAAGAGGCCAAAAGTACCTAGTAGGATATCTGAAAATATTTCAGTTGATCTGAAGAATCAAAGCTCAATTTCTGCTAAGGCCGACCGATTGATCAATCTGCTTGTTGCCAGAAACAAACAGCGGCTAAGAACTCTTCCTTTTGCTTTTTTTAGGAACAGGTTTCTCGTTTCCTAATCTAGCTAGTAGCGATTTGCTTGTGTGCTCACGGGCAAAGAATAGGTAGATGGTTTACTTGGATATTCCCATTTTTTCTTGTTCGAGGAAACTTAGGGGATTTCGTTCAGCGATTGATTTTTGACCAGACGATGTAGTACGTGGTGTGGCTACTAATCATTATTTTCTAAACATAAATTTAAGTTATTACTTTCAAAAAAATAATTACAAAGATGTATCGAATATTATCAGATATTTTATCAGTATTTACAACAACTTACTCCGTTTTTTAAATCGTACCTTTTCATGAAGAATCATCTCTGTTTTGACTTGTGTGATAGGTCTCTATGGATAAAATTGATACATTTCCGCATTCAGCAGGACACTTAGAAGACTCCACACAATCCCCATCAAATAGTCACCTAATACCAGTCCCAAAAAGAATGGAACTGCATGTCGGTAGCTTCTTATCCCGCCGTGCTTAAGAATCGTCCACTTCAGTGCTAGGCAAATAAGAATTGGCGCCCAGAGATCTGACATTTCTTGGTTGCTTGCCATCACATAACCTAATGGGTGTAGCGGTAACCAAAAAAATTTGACGCGTAAGTATGTCAAAATTATCATGATAAAGAAACCTATTCCTATAAACAGGACGCCGACCCAATCGGTGTTAGTCGGATAAGAAATCCAGTTAGTCAAACGCCTAAAATATTCCCGGCCATATCCAAGTGCCCAAGGGCCAAAATACCCAGAGTTAGCACCTTTTTGGTAGTACATATGAAGTTGTACCCAAAAAGCGACGAGAATGCCAATAGCGGTGGAAATCAGAATCGCCCACATCATTCTCTTCTGGCTAATACCAGTGGTCTCAGCAATTTTTAAAGCCTCCAGTTGATGTGGCATTTGTTGTGGCCGATAGTCTCTGTTGAAAAAGCAGACAGATAAAATGGTTAAGTTTTGGGGGCCAAGTCGTTGAGTTCCCAGAATTGTCCCTAGTGTGTATCGAGGTGCTAACCAATGGTAGGCATGTACAAAGATACCTGACTCAGCCCGGATGCGAGTAGTAATGATCGGAGTGATTAAAAAAAGAACGGCAAAGATAATAGCTATCCAGAATGTCATTCCCGCTTTATACAAGGCAAAAGCAAACAGAAACAGTCCCCCACAAAGACCCCAGAAAGCCGTTTGGTACCGTATTGGCTGGTTCATGTCATTAATTCTTGTCGGTTGTCTTAGGACACTTGCCAGCACTTGTCTAAAGTGGTGTTTCCCGATCCAGACAAAGAAAATACACAGTCCGACAAAGGCACCAAAGGTTTGTTCGTCTAGATAGGGGAATTTGGGTAAGCCACGCCATCCCATAGCTTCGGCTAATGCTACTTCATTTCGATACAGAAAATAGAAAAGTGCCGTGGAAAATAGCACGTCGATAGGCATCAGAAACATAATGCCAATGGCGAAAGGATAAAAAGCAACAGTTATACCACCATAGAGACTCAAAGGTAGTTCACTAAAGGAAAAGGAACGTCGTGTGATTGGAAGTGAAGGCAGTGATGGGTATATGACACTGAGTCCGTTGAGTAAACCAATGCTGCTAGCGATACCTATTCCCAACCACATCCGTTTATTTCTGAAGAAAACGGAGGAGGAGTTGGTCATCTCAAGTGGCAGCTGAATGATAGGAAATGTCAGTCGTTCCCGATCCGCCCATTGACGACGAAGAATCGTATTCAAACAAAGAAAAATTATAGCCAATGTGAAGAATAGGAAAAGCCAACCGAGTAGTACAGGAATCCAAACTTTCAGATGATGTGGTAGGTAGAGATTGGAATCACCAGTATAATATCCGTGTAAAACGCTTCTGTCAGAGACGGTCAGCCATCGAGGAAGATGATCCCAGAAAAGTTCTTTCCACTCGTTTTCTTCGGTGGCGAACCAGAATCCGTGTCCCAAGACCGATAACACCGCTTGTAACATGTCGCAACCTGCCATGGTAGTAGTCAAGCTCAACATTACGTAGAGCACGATGAGTTCATCGGAACGCAACACGGAACTCGGCCAAATCCGACTCAGAAGAAGATTAACAATGATGATTATTACTAAGATAAAGATGACATTCGACAGTGGAACAACCCAAGTTGGAAAAGTGTAGCGTACCAACTCCATCTGGATTAAGAAATAGCAGTTGATGGGAGCAATCAATATGACAATAAATAGGATCCGCCAAGTCAATCCTTGGTGCTGATCTCTGTTTGTACTGATCATATGGGTTAATTACTCCCAATTCATAGATTGTATCTATTTCATATATTATTGGCATAAATCATAGTGACTAACTTAGGTGGCTTCAAGATTATTTTTTAAGAAATTACGTTATTTAGTGTAAAATAGAGTTCGCGTAACGCGTAACATAGCAAAGATAATTCAATATGCGGTAAAAAGACTTTAGTGCATTTACCTGATGCTTAGAATAAATCTTTTTCCATCGTTTGCATTGAGTATTCGAATCAATAGGAGGAATAAATGAAAGCTCTAGTTTTAGAGGATTACAATGCACTTGTCTACAAAGATGTTCCGAAACCGAAATATGAACCAGATGAAGTCCTAATTAGGGTAAAAGCCTGCGGTATTTGTGGTAGTGATGTTCATGGAATGGATGGGAGCAGTGGTCGTCGTATTCCACCCCTGATTATGGGACATGAGGCATCTGGTGAGATTGTGGAGACGGGATCTGAGGTGAAACATTGGTGTATTGGTGATAGAGTTACTTTTGATTCGACCATCTATAAATTGGAAGATTGGTACACACGAAAAGGTTTGTACAATTTGAGTGAAGGTAGGATAGTGCTGGGGGGTTCCCCAGGAGAATATCGTCGCCATGGTGCTTTTGCCGAATATGTTGCCGTACCTCATCACGTTTTGTATGAAATTCCTGAAAAAGTTTCTTTCACTCAAGCTGCTATGGTCGAGCCGGTTGCAGTAGCGTTGCATGCGGTAGGACTCACTCCGATATCTGTCAACGATTCTGCCGTGGTAGTGGGCGCGGGAATGATTGGTTCGTTTATCGTTCAGGCGCTTCGAGCTGCAGGTTGCGGAAGAATTATCGTTGTTGACTTGGAACTGGAACGATTGGAATTGGCTAGAAAACTGGGGGCAGATCTAGGTGTTAGAGCTGATGAAGATGTGCCAGAAAAGATTAAAGAACTAACACATGGGCGAGGTGCAGATATTACTTTTGAAGCTGTTGGTATTGACTCTACGGTTCAAACAGCTATTGATAGTGTGCGCCGTGGTGGAACGGTTACGTTGGTTGGCAACTTGGCGCCAAACGTTAATCTGCCACTCCAAAAAGTTGTCACTCAGCAACTTCGGTTACAAGGAAGCTGCGCCATTTGCGGCGAATATCCAGCGGCTCTTGAGATGATCGAACGAGGAGAGATCGATGTTGATACAATATTGAGCGCAGAAGTTCCGCTGGCTAACGGGGCTGAATGGTTTCAAAGATTGTACGATAAAGAAAAAGGATTGGTGAAGGTGATTTTGAACCCATGATATGAACCCCTAGTGATTTATATATTCCGTGTTTTGAATTTTGAACTTAGAAACGAGGTAAGACGGTAATGGCAGACAACTTTTTTGATTTATCAGGCAAAGTTGTAATAGTAACTGGTACAAGCCGAGGGCTTGGTCAATACATGGGTCGGGCGTTGGCTAAATCCGGTGCGGATTTGGTCATCACCAGCCGAAATATTGATTCATTACACGATTTCAAAAAGGAAATCGAAGATATGGGAAGAAGAGTTCTTCCTCTTGAACTCGATGTTAGAAACCACGATAGCATTCAAAATATGGTTCAAGCCACGATAGAATACTATCAGAAAATCGATATACTTGTTAATAACGCTGGTTGTAACATTCGCAAACCATCAATGGAAATTACTTGGGATGACTGGGATACTGTAGTAGATACTAACCTAAAAGGGACTTTTTTCGTTTCTCAAGCTGTCGCCAAATATATGATTCCCTGTAACTACGGTCGAATTATCAACATTGGTTCGCTAACATCTGTTTTTGGTTATGCTGGGCTCGCTCCGTATTGTGCCAGTCGCGGTGGAACAAAACAACTTACCATGAGTTTAGCTGACGATTGGGGGCCATTTGGTATCACAGTTAACTGTATTGCTCCAGGATGGTTTAAAACCTTTCAAAACCAAGTGCTTTACGAGAATCAAGAGTGGGTTGAATATTTGGTTGACCGGATCCCTCTCAAACGTCCAGGGAGACCACAGGATTTGGACGGTGCTGTGGTGTTTCTGGCTTCCGATGCTAGCCAGTATGTGTCAGGTCAAACTCTGCTGGTTGACGGAGGTATGTCCACGGGATCAGTCCGAGCATTGCCGAAGTCATAATTGCTAGTTTAACCTGTAGAGAGAGTGTATAAACGTATGCCTTATTTTTACCATGGAAGATAGCAATTCCCCGGGAGAAACGGGTATATCATTAAACATAATACAGTTTCTGATCGATTGATCAAAAAGGCAGTTGATATGATCTGGCAACATATAGATGCTGATCGAAACGATCCGGAAACGTGAATCAATGCTGGGCCAATAGGAAATCTCCCCCGTACCAATCATCTGAAAGTTTGGATTACTGGAAAGAGGGAATCTGGCCAACACGATCCGTCCTATAATCTGAGGCTGGTTGGATGAGATGTTTATTTAGCACACGCTCTGAAATTAAATTGGTTGTCTGAATTCGGTGGCTACAATCTAAATTTTGGATTGACCAACCAGATACTTATGAATAAGGGGAAATCGATGCGACTTCATAATATGCAGATTCACAGCACTCTTTCTCAATGTGCATCTGATGAAATGACTATGGAACGAATCATTAGTGAGGCAGAAAAGGCTGGACTTGAAACCATTGGCATTTCTGATCATATTGATTATTTAGATCCGTCTCGGGAGCAAAAATTATTAGAAAATTTTAGTCTTCGAGATAAACTTTGTCCAAATATCAATGTGCAGATAGGTTGTGAAGCATCACAAATAGATCGATGTACTATTGCTCTTGATATCGCGGCTGCAAAACAATTTGATTTTGTCTTGGTTGCTTCCAATCATTATCACCTCAGTCACGTGGAAAACCCAATTGAAAGAAGTCCATCGGCATATGCTCAGCATCACCTCCAGATGATTGAAGGTGCGATCAACTGGGGTTATACGACTATTATTCCACATCCATTTTTGTTAGCCAAGGTTCGTGATATAGATCATTTGGCTGTGTTAGCTAGCTATGATCGACATCAACTGGAGTGTGTTTTGTCCAAAGCGGCTGAAAATCAGGTTGCTTTTGAACTCAACCCACGCCATCTGGGAAGTAGCCCGGATTTCTTTAAAGAATTAATAATTTTGGGTCAACAGGTTGGAATCAAATTTGCCTTAGGTACTGATGCTCATAAACCGCACGAAATAAAATATGATCAAACAGATCTCCAAACTCTGAATCAAATTGGTGTTTCCCAAGAACATTTATTAGCAATGTAAAGTAAAAAAGGAAATCAAATCTTAAAGCTTGAAATTGTATTGGAGAAGATCGAGTTGAAAAATACAGATATTTTCCAAAGAGATAAAGAAGGTGGATTAGAAGAAATTCTATGAATCAAGAAAACAGTATTGTGACTAGGTTAGACCTCTGCCGGAGGATTGGATCGTTGCCGCGAGTAAATATTGGGCATTATCCTACTCCATTAGAGCCCTGTCCTCGTTTGTCAAAAGCGCTAGGAGGGCCAAAAATTTACATTAAACGTGAGGATTGTTCAGGGGTAGCTTTTGGTGGGAATAAGATTCGCCAGTTGATTTTTACTATTGGTGAAGCCATGTATCAGGGAGCTGACACTATAGTACATGGCGCGACCGCACAATCGAACCACTGTCGTCAAGCTGCGGCAGTGGCAGCCCAGCTGGGATTGAAATGCTACCTACGCCTTTCTCGTAACCATAAGAGTTTGGTGCAAGGAAATCTACTTTTGGATCATCTGACGGGTGCAAACGTCGAATTGGTCGATGCACCGTTTGGTCCTGAACTGGATGTTGTTAAATACGCTGTAGCGGATCAATTACGAGCGGATGGTCTTAGGCCATACGTAATTGCAGCGCCTCGGTCTACTGCTTTGGCTGCTGTTGCTTTCTCTTGGTGTATGCTGAAATCCATCAGCAACAGCAAGAAATGGGAATTGAAGCTGACTTGATCTATGCTGGGTCAGCAGGTGGAACGCAAGCCGGATTGATCCTTGGATCAAAAGCATTGGGTATGAAGTTACAATCGGTAGGAGTATCGCCAATTTATTGGGAGGATAAAATTGATCGTATTCAGCAAGCCGCTAACAGTGCAGCCGAACTCTTGAAGTTGGATATTCAGATAGATGGTAACGAAATCAATAACACTGATGCGTATATCGGGCAGGCATATGGAGTGCTGACCCCGGAATGTATTCAGGCACTGAAAATTGTTGCGCAAATGGAGGGTGTTTTTCTCGATCCGGTATATACTAGTAAAGCCTTTGCAGGTTTGATTGATCATATTCGAAAGGGCAAAATTTCTTCCGATCAAACCGTGATTTTTTTACATACTGGAGGAACACCAGCACTGTTTGCGTATAATCAAGAATTGACAGACGTTTCAATTTAACTGATTTTACAATTTTCTAGATTTTAATAGCGCTTTCATCTGGAGTTAGTTGTTTCGCAATGTGCAATTTAGGGCATCGCTCACAAAAACTGAACATTTCTCGCCTTTATGTTGGACGTCCCTTCTTGGTCTGGAGCTATAATTTAGAATACCTCTTGTGACCATGATGTTGGTGAACTTACTAATACTGGTACATGTATTAGTAAGTTCCACTTCGGTTTTCGTTGTGTGTCAGGATTCCCTGCTGCGCAGCAGTAGGCTTATCCTTGCCCATGCGTAGCATGGTCTTACTGCTTTACCATTCTATTAGTTCGATTCAACCTCAAACTTATTGAGCAGTAATTAAGGCAGCAAAGCATCATTGAAATGGAACTGCCATTTTGGTATTATCCACGGGGAGTTAAAACGAATGAGTGTCTGAAGAAGTGACATGCTTCTACAACCGTCTTGTCGCTGGATACGGGTAAATACAGATTGAAATTGAATCAACAGTATCAAAAAGGACAACCATTTACGATTCGTTACTTTAGAATCCTACCCTTGACTTTCATATGGATTGCCCTTCAAACAGGACTCTATGGTTATATTCATCTTAACGGTTTGGGTCAGTTCATCGCCAACCACTTACCAGTTGGCAGTGTTTTTTGCTTAACTATTTTTGCTTTCTTACTCAATCCGATCCTTTCCCGATTTGGACCAGTCGCATCTTTTAATACGGCAGAATTAACGCTCTGTTGGGTTATGATAACCGCTGCGGCTTCCGTTCCTGGTTATGGGTTGATGGAGTTTATTTTTCCTTATGTTGCTGCTCCTGCTTATTTTTCTACTTCGGAGAATCAGTGGGCAGAACTGATTCTTCCACATTTGAAAGAGTGGCTCTATGTCGCTGATCAATCAGCCTTAAACAAGTTTTGGGTTGGTATTGATCTACATCAAACAATTCCATGGCAGATTTGGGTTAGGCCTGTCGCGATCGCTGCCATTTTCGGGTTATCTTTCTTCTTTTCGGTTTGTTGTTGGGCGGTCATTCTACGTCGTCAGTGGGTGGAGCGCGTTCGATACACTTTTCCACTAGTGCAAGTTGCCGCCAATTTAACTCAAGCAGATCTGAATCAGAAAGCGTTTCAACCCGTATTTCGTAATCGGTTCTTTATTTTTGGTATTACATTCGCCGTTGCGGTTCATCTGGTGCGGGGTTTGCATCAATTCTATCCCTTTTTTCCTAATATCCCCCTCGATTACCCAATTCGGCAATTCTTTCCCAACAAACCGTGGCTAGCTATTGTCAGTGGATGGCCACTTTTATTTCGGCTTCGGCTATCGGTTGTTGGCGTTACTTACTTCTTGCTACCTGATGTGACTATTAGTATTTGGTTTTTTTTCTTATTCTACAAGTTTCAGGAAGTTGCTATCTCTGCTTTCTCCATCGCTCGTGTCAATACACAGCAACAGGTAATGGGTGCGGTCTTAGTTCTAATGGCCGTTTCGACTTGGCAAGCACGAAAACATCTCCTCGCTGTTTGTCAAAAGACCTTTACTAATCCAGTTGACTCGGTCTTAATAGATGATAAAAATGAGCCGTTATCTTATCGTTCTGCTCTGTTGGGTATGGTCGGCGGTTTCGTGTTTATGGGGACGATGGCAGTTACAATGGGGATGTCGGTTTGGATAGCCATCTTATTTATCCTACTGATGTGGATTTTGGCCACTACAGCAGCTTGGCATGTTTCCAATGCAGGATGTTTGCTAGTCAATGTTGGTTTCACTCCATTCAGCTTTTTTCGCATGATCTTTGGTGGGCGTGCGTTAGGAGTTCGTAACCTAATCTTGTTGAGTTTTGACAGATCTTCTATTCCTAATTGGTCATCGCAATCGTTAATGGCATACTCGATCCAGAATTTTCGCTTAGCAAACATTCATCATCTTCCGTCCAGAAACATGAGACTGACACAGTGGATGCTTTTGGCGGTTGTATTGTCGATCGTGATCACGTTCTTTACCACTTTGACTTGGATCCATCGAAAAGGTGCAGTCAACTTGACCCATTGGATTTTCAATGTAGGTCCTGGGGCGATGCGTCGATCAGTCAATGAGATCTTGAATCCATCGTCTCCAAATCTACCTGGTATTTTGAGTGCAGGCACTGGTGGGATCATTATGTCAGGACTTATTTTTATGCGACAGCGCTTTTTGTGGTGGCCATTTCATCCGCTTGGTTATGCGCTTGGTGTGACGTGGGCGCCATCTCGGCTTTGGTTTTCGACCCTAATTGGTTGGGCTATTAAATTTCTGATCCTACGGTTCGGTGGATTTCGTGCCTTACGGAAAGGTCAACCATTTTTCTTAGGCTTGATTATCGGTGAGTATTTTATGGCTGCCGTTTGGCAAATTTTAGCTTTGAAAACGGGCGTTGGATATTGGGGAGGACCACCCAGTTGAAGTTTTTAAATAGTGCTCCTCCTTGGTTTTCTTATGAGCAATTTAATTTGGCTAATTCGTCAATACTGTTTTGTCAAAATGAATAAATTATTAAAAGGCTGAAAACTATCGTAACTTTCTGAGACCTCCATCGTAAGGTATAGAACAAACCAAATTAGGGCAAGACTATGAACACTCTCACGCAATTGTTGCTATACACAGCCATTAGCCTATTAAGCATACGGGGGCTGGATACATTGATTAAAAACTTGTCGCGAAAGATGTCAAGGTATCAGTTAGAAGCATATAATACAGTTGGAATTGTTAAGTGGTTTCAGCATCAACAACTTCGGATTTACCGGATTGTACCAATATCAATTTTGTTGTTTATTTTGGGAAGTCTATTATGTCTTTCCACCGTAATTGGATTTGGCCAGCAAAACTCAAATGTGGGTATCGCGTTATTGATAGCTTCTATTCTTAACTTGTTCATTGAATTATAATGTAGCAACGGTCAGAATGCTGGATTACTTGACGGTAAGTGTCTCTGTAAAAACTAAATATCTTTCAATAAAATATTAGATGGAGATCGTTCGATTTCCTGATTTAAAGCTTCCAATGTTTGAGATAGGCGTTTGGATTCGCCGGATTCATGGATGTGAATATCTCCTAACCCGTGTTCGTCAATAGCTTGCAAAACGAAGCTAACGCTGAGGTTCTCAACACTCCTAGCTGGTTGGTAAGATGTGTCCTGAGAGTTTTTCTTTCCCACTTCATTAATAATTTTTGAGTTCATTAGGTCAGTAATACATTGTCTTACCAGTCGTACTGGAGCGTGTAGAATGGCTGAAATCTCTTCAGCTGTCAGTGAACTCTTCGCCTCTACAAAATTTTTTACTAATAAATTGGTGATTAAAAGAGTCACTAGTTTTTTGAAGGAAGGTTTTACCTCTTGGCTTCCCAACGCAAATTCATAGCGATTAATATGTTGATTAGCAAAAGCGATCTCTGCACCTAATAGCAAGATCAGCCATGCTGTTTGTATCCAGATAAGCAGGAGTGGGAGGAAAGCAAAACTACCGTAGATAGCATTGTATTTTGATATTCCCATTTGCGACTTGAAGAAAATCCACTGAGACAATTGAAAAGTTGTTCCAACTATGATACCAGCAACTAAGGCCGACTTGAAGTTGACCTTAGTATTCGGTACAACTACGTAGATCATAGTAAACAGCAACCATATGAGACCAAAAGGGACTAACTTCATCAACAGAAATAGGTGGCCTAATAATTCCATATCTTTGCTTAGATCTTGGATTATTGCAGTAATAAATACAGTTGTACTTTGGGCTAAGATAAATAGTATTGGGGCGATCACCATAATGGAAAGTAAATCGGTGAGATTTCTGATCCATGGACGTGAGTTTTTTATCTCCCATATATCGTTAAGTGCAGCTTCAATATGACGTAGAACCCGAGTTGCAGCCCACATAAGTACGATAAGTCCGACGCCAGCAATCAAGCTTCCTCTGGTACTTTCAAGTAGAAGCTTTGCCTTACTTATTATCCAATCAAGACCTTCTTGGGCAACCATATCTCGGCTGGCGATTTTCTCTTGCAATAGTAATTCTAATGTTTGTTCAAAACCAAATCCTTTGGCAATGCCAAAAACCATTGCTAATATTGGAATTAGTGAAAGGATAGAATAAAAAGTCAGTGCAGCAGCGCGAAGTTGGCATTTATCTCGATTAAATCCTTTAAAAGCTAGTATTAAAACTCTTACTTGTTTAATTAAGGGTGATTGCCACCTAGGTAATTGATCAAGAGGAAGTTCCCAAATATGGGACTGAATAAAGTCTGTAATTTTAGGAAACATGAAAGACTCTAATTCGATTCGTCATTCAGCGATTTGATTAGGTGCTTATAATAAGCTGAAAAAAATGTTTTTTGGCAAAATGTGCGATGTCGACCTCTGCTTGCTTCTATTTGATCATCCACTTTATATGATATCAATTTTTTTAGAATCTTACTCCAATTGACGGCTAATCTCAAGTCCGTAAAATTGGTTCTTTTTTCGTCAATTAATCTGCATTTGATCTATTGTTTGTCGTAGCTCACGTATTCCTTGTAACATTAACTCTGGAGTTCCCCAATGTTCGATGCTAGCTGAACCACTGAATCCATCGGCAATAATAGAAGTTAGTAGATCTTGGTAAATAATATTAGTTGTTCCTATTGGATTCATTTTCTTATCTGTATTTGGCTTAATATGAAAGTGAGTGACTAAACCTTTGATATGGTTATATCCATTAGGGTAAGGATTCTCGCCACTGTGTAAACCATTCATAACATCCCAGCAGACTGTAAGTGCAGGGCTATTACCCAATGCATCGATGGCCGTCTTAACCTCTTGACAGGTTCCAAGTAGAGTTGATCCTTCGTTCTCAATTGAGAGTGTGACGGCAGCACTTTCAGCTATTGGTATAATTGGCGACATCTTCTCGACAATTTGATCTATGTATTTACTTAAATCAGGGCGAGATTTGTCTGTTTTTCGATCGGGTTTCCAGAACATAAAACCACGGATAATGTGTGTTTCGAAGGCATGTGCTAATTCAATCATCCTATCAAAATAGCGTCGATGTGTTTCGTACTCCTCTAAACTATCGATGTGACATTTTCCAAATGGGGACCCAATGCAAGTCACTCTCGCATTATATTTTGCTAATACATCTTGCATTCGTTTGACACCATCATCGTCAATAGTGGTAACGCTATCTCCCCACAAACCACCCCGAATTTCAACGGTGTTAGCACCTGCATCAACACCCAATTTGACAGCTTGATCGAAATCTTTTGATACTTCATCTGCAAAGAAGCAAACATCAACCATCATTCTCTCCATTTAATTTTATAAATTATTTTTTAATTCCCTTGTATCATTATGGTGTTTAATAACGTAACTTCTTGTTCTCAAAAGTCGATCTTTGTTTCATGAAAGTTGGGCACGGATTAAATACTTTTAGAATTTTCTAGTGTTTTAATGTTATTGTGTCATCCTTTAATTAAGTCAAGTCCGCGTTAGTTTTTCTGTTTTCTTTGAATCCCCCGGCGACTATATTATTGTATGGCTCGTCCCTATCCTTGCCAACCGGATAAATATCTGGGGTATGATATCCGAAGCGAACTGAACGCCTCCATTCTCCTGATCGATTTACGTTAGACCAGTGAACCGCATAATAGCTAAAGAAAATGACGTCTCCTGTCTTAGCCGGAATTGATACGGTGTCAATAAAATCCGGGTGATATTTATCAGTAGGTAGGTGGGGGGCCGTATGAGATCCAGTAATGTGCTCTAGAGGTCCATTTTTGTGACTGCCTGGTACAATTTGCAAACATCCACTTTCTAAGGGTGTCTCGTCCAAGTGGACTAGGCAATCAACAAAACCAGGTCCGTCATGTGGGTAGAAAGGATAATCCTGATGCATTGGGAATGGTGTTCCGAGTTCGGGCGGTTTGGCATGAAGTACTGTATGATGCCATTGAACGCTTGATCCGACCAGTGACTGTACTGCTTCTATTAAGCGAGAATGGAAAATTACTCGTCCCCAGGCGGCAGAATAAAAGTGTGGGTTGTGCATAAACACGGCTTTGGTGTTTTGCCTCTCATTTTCTGGGAGATACATGTCACGCCAAGGACCATGCCAGCCAATGGATTCATTTCCCCATTCGGAGATTACTTTTATCATTTCTGATCCGAGTTCCTCAACTTCTTCATCGGTGAACAATGACTCAACTTTCACGTAGCCATCGCGATGGTAAGATTCTATTTGATTTTCTGTTAACATCTGAAGTCCTCCATTTTATAATTGTTGTAACTGATTTGATATATTTTAATCTCTTAATTAAAAACAAATTCACTTCAATTGATTTGTTGCTGATGGAATATCGTTCAGTTGGCAATCGCGTTATTTAAAGATCCTCTGGGGGCTTTATAGATATTCGTAACTGTTGCACTGATTTCGCGGCTGCGTCAAACAAAATCCTTTCCCCTGTGGCATAGGATAAAAAACTCATCCCTTTTCTTCCCCAGTTTGCCACGAATTCAAGGTCTCCGGCAATTATACCAGAGCTAATTCCGTATTTCTGAGAAACCGAAACGAT
>Ga0207984_1000427_pt1 | contig 25804 bp, 14 predicted proteins | sample ETNtaG_30_FD_185760 | JGI IMG/M metagenome (GOLD analysis project Ga0207984, IMG submission 185760) | Marine microbial and viral communities from oxygen minimum zone, Eastern Pacific Ocean - ETNP201306PF43B (SPAdes) (version 2) | ecosystem: Environmental > Aquatic > Marine > Oceanic ...
TTAGGAATACCTCCAAAAATAGAATTAAACTGAGAATAAGTTGTTAAATTAGTATGTACAATGCTATCGCATCCAATGGAACTTTGTATTGTATCGGTATAGATTCCAGTAGAGTTATAAACAGAACTTCCTACCACTACACTATCTCCATTACAAATATCTAAATTTTGGTAAGTAGGTGTTTGTACTGTTAAATTTGTAGTAATAATACTATCACATCCTGCTGAATTTACCAGAGTAGCAATATAAGTACCTGATTGATTGTAAACATTTGTATCTACAACTACACTATCTCCATCACAAATAGTAACATCATTTATTATTACTGAGATTGAACTGCTGAGGACTGTAAGATCCGTCACAATAATGCTATCACACCAATTAGCAGCTGTTAATACATCAATGTATATACCTGTTGAATCATATGTATTTGTACCAACAGTCACGCTTAGTCCATTACAGATTGTAAAGGTTAGTGTATCATAAATCGATGTATTATATTCATGATAACCTATATTGTTCCAATAGTTACTTGGTTTTACAATCCACTGAGAATTTGCTGTATTTGTGCCTGCAGCATTAACCCAAGAAGTATCTCCTTGCGTTACATCACACTTTCTTATTAAGGTGTGATTAGCAGTAGCATTATTCACTCCTGCAACATCCCAACCTGACCCAGGATCCCCATTCCAATCACCAAGCCAATCAACAATAAAGTATCCACCACTATCCGGAATTACTGGAGAAGGCGGTTCTGCACCATATACTAAAGCAAAGCCATCATTACCATTACTTAAAGATCCATAACTCATGTCTGCCTCTGCTAATATAAATGAATCTGCAGATGGATGAGCAACAACATAGACATCATTAGGAAGTATTACAGCTCCTGAATCAAAATCTACCCAATACTCATATATTCCAATTCCATTACCAGGACTATTACTCACTCTTGCAAAAGCATAATTTAACAGATCAATTGTATCATTAGTAGGATTATAAACTTCAAAATATTTATTACTTGAACTCCCCTCACCATACTCTGAGAAAAATATGGGAGTATAAGGCAAAGGATAAATACAAGATCCATTATCGCAAGTGGCTAATGAATCATAATTACTAGCCAGAGAATCTGTACAACCACCCCCTACATTAATAGTTATATTTAATATAGTTGTTTCTGTACATCCTGCGGCATTAATACCTATTACAGTATCACTTACTGAAGTAGTATAAGTAACTCCATTAACTAACCAGGTATAACTATCACAAGCAGTAATTGTTGTTGTAGTTGATGTAGGATAGACACAACTACTATCATCAATTGTAGCTAATGAATCGTAATTACATGCTGTGGAATCTGTACAACCATAAATAGGTAATGCATTTGCAATAATAACACCTTTCATTCCCATTGTTACAACATGTGGTTGACAAACGTAGTAGTACGTTTGGGCTGTTGTTGGAATAAAGGTACCTCCTCCAAAAGGTATATTAAATCCTCCATTTGATGCAGGACCATTTGCAATCCAAGTACTATCACTGACTTCTACTGCATTATGAGTTGACCCAATGTTAAAAGAAATAGTGTCGCCAATAGTAATAGTAAGTGTGTCTGGACTAAATGTAATTCCTCCAGCAACTGCCATAATAGTATGTGAATTTTGCGCATTTAATGATAAGAAGTAGATGGAAAATAATAAAGATAGATATTTTTTCATGACATAAGATTTTTTAAAGGGATACGAATATACAAAAATATCTAGAAAGAATATTATTGCTTCAATTTTTATACATTTATCCCATGAATAATTTTTTGGTTGAATGTTGTGCTAACTCTGTGGAATCTGCAATAAATGGGCAGATTGGTGGTGCAAACAGAATCGAATTATGTACTAATCTAGAAGTTGGTGGAGTTACACCAGAAAAAGAGGAGATTATTAAAGCAAAAGACAAACTTTCAATTCCAATTCGACTACTTATTCGCCCAAGAAGTGGCGATTTTGTTTTTTCTGAAAATGAACTTTTACAGATGATTGCAGATATTGAGTTTTGTAAAAAATTGGGTTATGAAGGAGTCGTTATTGGTGCGCTACACAAGGATGGCTCAATAAATAAAGAGCAAACAAAAGCAATGGTAAAGGTTGCAAAACCTATGCATAGTACTTTTCATAGGGCTTTTGATGAAGGAAATAATTTGATACAAAATTTAGAAGATGTGATTACTTCCGGTTGCGAATCGCTTTTAAGTGCTGGACAAAGTAATAATGTAGTTGATGGGATTTCTAATTTGGAACAATTGGTGAAATTAGCAAAGGGTAGAATTACTATCTTAGCTGGAAGCGGTGTGAATCAGAATAATGCAGAAGCATTATATAAAATAGGAATAAGAAATTTTCATCTTTCAGGAAGCAAAAGAAATCAGAATTCAAAAGGAGAAACGGACATCCTACTTATTAAAACAGTAATCAAAAAACTAGAAGAAATTGTATAAATATCTGCTCATAGTGTTGATACTCTTTTCTTCTTGCAGAAAAGAAGAAAAAAGTATTTTAATCCAAGAAATAAGTAATTGGGAATTTTTATTTGAAAATGAATGGTACAAAGCAGATGTCCCTGGAAATACCTTCTCTGATTTATTAAATCACAACTTCATTACTGACCCATTTTATGGCACTAATGAAGATAGTGTACAGTGGGTTGCAAATGAGAATTGGTATTATAAATCAGTATTCTCAGTTGATCAGATAACGCTAAAAAGACAAAAGCAATTTTTAGTTTTTAATGGCCTGGATACTTATGCCAAAGTTTATTTAAATGATTCCTTAATCTTGGTAGCTGATAATATGTTTCGAAAATGGGAGATTGATGTAAAAGGAATTCTACAGAGAAAGAATTCTTTAGAAATTCAATTTGAATCAGTTTCAGAAATTGAAAAAAAGAAACAAACTATTTTAGGATATCGCCTTCCTGGAGGAAGTAGAGTTTTTACACGAAAAGCAGGCTTTCATTACGGCTGGGATTGGGGAGCGAAAATATCACCAACAGGAATTTGGCGTAAAGTCGAACTGCAAAGTTGGAATGATTGTAAGATAAAAGACATTTATGTAGTACAAGATAATTTATCAGATTCTCTTGCTAATTTAACCGTTGGTATTGAGATAAAATCTTCATCCGAAAAATCAATTACCATTAAGGCTTATGATAAAGTCTGGGAGAATTTTAAATTAAAAAAAGGTAATAATAAATTATCTATTGCCATTCATATTCCAAATCCTGAATTGTGGTGGCCAAATGGCTATGGAAAGCAGAAATTATATGAAATCCCTGTTTCTATATTTGATGAAAATAGGATAATTGATAGCCAGAAAAAAAAGATTGGCTTACGAAAAATAGAATTAATTACTAAAAAAGATTCAGTAGGAGAAAGTTTTTATTTTAAAGTAAACAATAAACCTATTTTTATGAAAGGAGCAAATTATATCCCTCAAGATAATTTGCAAGATAGAGTAACAAAAAGTAGATATCGCAACTTGCTTAATGATGTAAAGGCTACAAACATGAATATGCTAAGAGTTTGGGGTGGAGGTATTTATGAAGAAGATATTTTTTATGATTTGTGTGATTCACTAGGAATTCTGCTTTGGCAAGATTTTATGTTTGCTTGTGCCATGTATCCTTCTGATTCTTTGTTTTTAGAAAATGTAAGGCAAGAGGCAATTTATAATGTCAAACGATTACGCCATCACCCATCCATTGCGATTTGGTGTGGAAATAACGAAAATTCAGAAGGGTGGCACAGATGGGGGTGGCAAGATTCTTATACAGAAAAACAGAAAGTAGCAATTTGGAAAGGCTATCAACAAACATTTCAGAAGATACTCTCATCTATAGTATCTAAAAATTCTCAAGCTGCTTATTGGGAAAGCTCGCCAAAGTTTGGAAGAGGAAATCCTCAACATCAATTTGTAGGAGATGCACATTATTGGGGAGTTTGGCATGATGCAGAACCTTTTGAAAATTTAGAGAAAAAAGTGCCGAGATTTATGAGTGAGTTTGGCTTTCAATCATTCCCTGAGATTCCAACTATAGAAGCTTTCTCAGATTCTGCTGACTGGACTTTAGACTCAGATGTGATGAAAAGTCATCAAAAACATCCAAGGGGAAATTCCCTTATTACTGAATATATGGAAAGAGAATTCAATGTGCCAAAAGATTTTAAAAAGTTCATTTATGCAAGTCAAGTTTTGCAAGCTGAAGGGATGCGAATAGGTTTGGAGGCGCACAGAAGAAATCAACCCTACTGTATGGGAACTTTATATTGGCAACTAAACGATTGTTGGCCTGTTGCCTCTTGGAGTAGCCTGGATTATTACGGCAATTGGAAAGCACTTCACTACACTGCACAAGATGTTTTTGCGCCAATATCTCTCTCTTTAGAAAAAACTAAAAACAATAGTTTTAGTGTTTGGGTAATCTCTGATACAACAAATTGTACTGACACTTTGCTTATCAGCACTTATTCTTTAGAAGGGAAATTAATTTCTTGTAGTAATCAGTTTATAAAAATTCAAGCCAAATCACAACTCATTGCTTCTATTCCTTTTTGTAAAGATGATGAATTTATCATTTGTAAGTTAAAACAGCAAAAAGCACAATCAAAAGTTGGCTTTACTAAAGCAATTAAAAATTATGACTTTCCAAAACCAAATATTCAATATCAATATCTAGGTAGTCAACTAAAACTCAAAACTGATATACCAACCTTTCAGCTTTATTTACATGGAGCAGAAGAAAAGTTTTCCGGTAATTTCTTTACCTTATTACCGGGTGAAGAAAAAATAATAGAAATTGAAACTCCAGAATTTAACCCAAATAATTTAGTAATTTGGTCGCTATACGATTTGAACAAAAATTAAACTTATGTCAAACAGAAGAAATTTTATAAAAGGAGGACTTTTAGGAGCGGTTGGAACAGCCATTTTCCCTAAATTAATTTCTGCCAAAGCAGAGAAAACAAATCCTAACTCTAAAGAAGGTCACCCAATGGTTATTTCTACTTGGAAACATGGAATGGCTGCTAATGTGACTGCTATGAAAGTGCTGCAAAGCGGAGGTAAGGCAATTGATGCAGTAGAAGCTGGTGTAAAAATACCAGAAGCTGATCCGGAATCTATGTCAGTTGGATTGGGAGGGTTGCCGGATAGAGAAGGAAAAGTAACTCTTGACGCTTGCATTATGGATGAAACAGGAAATTGTGGTTCAGTTAGTTTTTTACAACATATAAAACACCCAATTTCTGTTGCCAGAAAGGTAATGGATGAAACGCCTCATGTAATGCTGTCTGGAGAAGGCGCATTACAATTTGCATTAGAACAAGGATTCCATAAAGAAGATTTACTTACTGAAAAAGCAGAGAAAAGATGGAAAGAATGGTTGAAAGAATCAAAATATAAACCAATAATAAATGTGGAGAACCATGATACTATTGGGCTTTTGGCTTTGGATAAAAAAGGTGATATTTCTGGAGCTTGCACTACATCAGGACTCTCTTGGAAAATGCACGGAAGAGTTGGTGATTCACCAGTAATAGGTGCGGGAATGTTTGTAGATAATGAAGTTGGTGGGTGTTGCGCTACAGGAGTTGGGGAAGCCGTGCTTAAAACTCTAGGTTCTTTCTTAATTGTTGAGTTAATGCGACAAGGCGCCAGTCCACAAGAAGCTTGTGAAGAAGGAATTGCTCGGATTGTAAAAAATCAAAATTATAAGGATATGCAAATTGGCTATTTGGCCATCAATAAAAAAGGAGAGCATGGCGCTTATGCTGTACATCCCTGGTTTAATTATGCTTTACATCAAAAAGGTGAGAACCGTATGATTGATTCCTTATCTTATTTAAAATAATGAAATATTGGTTAGTTATATTTTGTTTACTATTTGCTTGTACTGAGCCAATTGTACAGGAAGTAAACCTTATACCAAAACCTCAAAAATTAGAAATAAGTGATGGCGTTTTCTCTCTAAGTTTTAACACAAATTTAATTATTGACAGTTTGTTTGATGCTGAATCTGACTACCTAAAAGAAATTCTCAATTTGGAATTAAACGGGAACGGAAATACAATTGAATTATTTAAAAAAGAAGGATTTCAAGAAGAAGAATTTTTTCTAAATATTACTGAAGAAAACTTAAAAATAGAGGCGTCTACCCCGATAGGGATAATGAGAGGGATACAAACTTTAAGGCAGTTGTTACTGACTAAAAAAGGAATCGCAGCAACAAAAATACCTTGTTTAAAAATTCATGATTTTCCAAGATTTTCTTGGAGAGGAATGCTACTGGATTGTTGCCGTCATTTTATGAAAAAAGAATTTGTAATGCGTTATATCGACCTACTGGCTTATCATAAAATGAATATTTTGCATTGGCACCTTACAGAAGATCAGGGCTGGAGAATTGAAATTGAAAAATACCCAAAACTGACTGAAATTGGAGCTTGGCGCACAGAAAAAGATGGTAGTAAATATGGTGGATTTTATACTAAAGAGGATATTAAAGAGATTTTGGTTTATGCAAAAACAAGGCATATTACGGTAGTCCCTGAAATTGAATTCCCAGGGCATAGTGTTGCTGCTATTGCTTCCTACCCTCATCTTTCCTGTACAGGAGACAGCATCGCAGTTGGCACAGATTGGGGTGTTTATAAGGATATCTATTGTGCCGGAAATGATAGTGTTTTTACTTTTATGGAAGATGTGCTCACTGAGGTAATGGAGCTTTTCCCTTCCAAATACATTCATATTGGAGGGGATGAAGCTCCAAAATATAGGTGGGAACATTGTAAAAAATGTCAGCAAAGAATTAAAGAAGAAAACTTGCATGATGCACACGAATTGCAATCCTATTTTATTACAAGAATTGAAAAATTCTTGAACGAAAACGGAAGGCAACTTATTGGTTGGGATGAAATATTAGAAGGAGGATTAGCTCCATCAGCCACAGTGCAATCTTGGAGAGGTGAAGAGGGAGGAATTTCAGCCGCTAAAAGCGGTCATGATGCCATTATGTCTCCTACTTTACATTGCTATTTTGATTATGGTTTGGATGCAACAGATTTGAAAGAGGTATATCATTATGAGCCTATTCCAGCAGAATTAACAGTAGAAGAAGCCAAACACATTTTGGGTGGAGAATGTAATATGTGGAGCGAAAGAGCGCCACAAGAATTAATTGATAGCAAAGTATTCCCAAGGATTTTAGCTATGAGTGAAGTGCTTTGGAGTTCCTACGAAAAAGATTATGATAATTTTTATGCGCGTGTGCAAAAACACTATCCTAAGCTAGATGCACTAGGAGTAACTTATGGCTTTGAAAGTGTGCCTATTACCTCAACTGTTATTTTTAATGCCGATAGTTTTGCTGTTTCTCTTTTTAAAGGCAGTCCTGATATGCGTTTAGAATACAGCTTCAATAATAAAGACTGGCAAGCATACACTGTTCCTTTTGGCGTAAATGAGACCTCTAATTTAATGGCTAGAGGGTTTAAAAACGAAAAGCCTTATGGGGAGTTTGAGCAAGAAATAATCATGCATAAAGCCACTGGCAAAAAAGTGCACTATACTATTCCATATAACAAACATTATAAAGGAACGGGTGATAATAATTTAACAGACGGCTTATTAGGCAGTATAGAAAATTTCCGTGATGGATACTACCAAGGATTTTCCGGAACAGATTTTGAAGTTGTAATTGACTTAGGGGAAACAACAACATTTTCTAGCATTCAAACTACTTTTTTCCAATACTATTTGTCTTGGATTGTCTTACCAACCTCTGTAGGTTATGCTGTTTCTGAGGATGGAGAAAATTTTACCGAACTTGCCAGCTTAACACATAACATACCACTTATGCAAGAAGGAAAGTTTAAACATACTTTTAGTTTTGAAGAAGAAGAAACAAAGGCCAAATACCTAAAAGTAATTGCTAAAACAGTTGGAAAGTTACCAAAAGAGCACCCTGCTGCTGGATCAGATGCTTGGATTTTTGTGGATGAAATAATTATAAATTAACATTTTTAATAATGAAAAAACTTCTTTACACACTTTTAGCAGTATCAACTATTTTCTCATCCTGTAAGGATAATAAGTCCGCCTCACCATATAACCCTACAATGGTAAATCAAAATATATATTCTGTTATAGACATATCTAATTCTCCCCAAGGTACTTATTCTTATTATGCCTCAACATCAACTGCAAACTTCCAAACACTAGGTGGTAGTGTTTCACATACTACTGATAATTGGATCTTAGATTGGGTTTCTGGCAATACAATTTCATATAATCTAAGCCTTTCTTTTACAACACAATTTGCAGGATGTGCAGATGTAGAAATAAGGACATATAATAATACTAATCTTATAAATACTGAGAATTTTCAAATCGGGTATTCACAGTTGTCGCCTAATATATATTGTGATACTTCATTGGCTAATAATAATTTTAATATGTGGCTCACAATTGTAGCAGATTAACAATGAAAAAACTACTACTTATATTACTTTGCTTGCCACTATTAACTTTAGCACAAAAAACATATGTTCCTGATGATAATTTTGAGAATTATTTAGAAACCAATGGTATGGGAGATGGAATAGCGATAAATGATTCTGTATTAACTGCAAATATTGATACAATCACTCAATTATTACCCGCTTGGAGTTCAATAGCAGATTTAACTGGGATAGAAGACTTTACTTCACTAACTTATTTAAATTGTGCAGGAAATTTTTTGACAACCTTAGATGTCAGTAATAACACATCTTTAATTGCTTTATATTGTTATGACAATCAGCTTACAAATTTAGATGTTAGTATTCACACACAATTAACGGACTTATTTTGTGATAACAACCAGTTAAGTTCTCTTGATGTAAGTAACAATTCATTGCTTATAGATTTTCAATGTGGAGATAATTTACTTAGTAGTTTAGATATAAGAAACGGAAATAATCAGAATTTTTATGCCATCTCAATGAATAATAATCCTTTTTTAACTTGTATAGATGTTGACGATAGCACTTATTCAACAAATAATTGGACAATAGCTATGAGCATCATTGATTCACAACATTACTTTAGTAATAATTGTAGTGGGACAACAAGTATAGAAGAATATATTACAAACAAAGAACTTTTGCGAACAATAGATGTATTAGGAAAAGAAACAAATCAACCACTCTTTTACATCTATGATGATGGAACAGTAGAGAAAAGAATAGTTATAGAATAAAGAATTAAGCACCTATTGCTTTAAAAGCCTTACCTAAATAGGCAATACAGTCAGAAGCAATAAAAGAGGCTGTACTTTGTGTTTCTAATGCCAAATCAGCTGACAGGCCATGTAGATACACCCCTAAAATACAGGATTCTTCTGGAGAATATCCCTGTCCTAAAAAGGCCACAATAATCCCACTCAACACATCTCCTGCTCCTGCAGTAGACAGCCCTGTATTCCCTGTTGAATTAAAAAATAATTTTCCTTCAGGAGTAGCAATAGAAGTGTGCGCTCCTTTCAAAATCAGAAATACATCATGCTTTTTTGCAAACTGTACTTGCTTCTCTAATTTCTCTTCATCAGAAGTAAAATCACCACATAAGCGTTTAAACTCTCCAATGTGTGGGGTCAATATTGCTTTGCTGCAAAATGATAGCCATTGTAAATGATTGCTTAATATATTTAGGGCATCTGCATCAAGTAATAATGGGTTTTCTTTTCTTAATTGTAATATTTGTTCCAAACTGTTAGTTACTTCATTGTTCGTCCCTAATCCTGGGCCAATACCTATTGCTGTATAAGGAGATAAATCAGTAATTGGTTGGTGTGCCAACATTGCCTCTGGAAGTTCAATATTCAAGTCTTTCACCCATTGTTCTGGAAGCGTAACGCTTACTTTCCCTGCACCTGAACGCAATGCGGATTTGGCTGTCAATATTAATGCTCCTCTCATTTTTGTTGCTCCTCCTACTAATAATGCATGACCAAAATTTCCTTTATGAGCGAATTTATTTCGCTCCTTTATTTGAGGTAAATCCTTTGCAGTAATATAGTGTTGATGTCTTTCTGTTTGCAATGAAAATGGAGAGTTTAACCCTATGTCAATTACAACAACCTTTCCGTAATAAGCATAATAAGAGGCTTGTAATAAGGCTAATTTCATGCATTGAAAAGTAAGTGTATACTGTGCTTTTATTATGGCTCCATCATTTTCACTATTGTTATTTGTGAAAAGTCCAGAAGGCATATCAATACTAATCACTTGGGCATGTGCTAAATTAATCCGATTAATAATCTTTGCAAACTCCCCCTCTACTTTTCTGCTTAATCCATAGCCAAAAATACAGTCGATAATTACTTCCTGTTTATGCAATTGGAAATCAGCAGAAGCATGAGTTAGATGCATAATATTTGAGGGTAATCTCGCTTTATTTGTACTAAAATCTGCTGATACTGTATCCGAAAAATTTAGGATACTAACTCTTACTCTATAGTTTGCTTCAACTAATTTACGAGCAATTACTAGTCCGTCACCCCCATTATTCCCTTTGCCTACTACAATATGAAAAGGAGTGTTTCCCTCATGTATTTTCAATATTTCTTGAAAACAATAAGTGGCCGCACGCTCCATCAAATCCAAAGATGAAATAGGCTCTTTACTTATAGTAAAATCATCCCATTCTTTTAGTTCAGTAGCATTTAAAATTTTCATCCTTCAAATATAACACTATTCTGATGATATTTTCTTTACTTTTACGCTTCAAGAAAAACTTCATGACCTTAAAAAGAATCTTTTTTTTACTATTTCTAGTTTGTTTACTCTCCTGCAAAAACGAAAATAAAACCCCAATTGACTATGTAAATCCTTTTATTGGTACAGGTGGGCACGGCCATACTTACCCTGGGGCTACTACTCCTTTTGGAATGGTGCAACTCAGCCCAGATAGTCGTTTGGAAGGCTGGGATGGCTGCGGGGGTTATCATTATTCAGATTCTATTTTGTATGGTTTTTCGCATACTCATCTTAGTGGGACCGGTGTTTCCGACTATGGTGACATCTTACTAATGCCAACAACTGGAGAATTATTATTAACTAATGGTGCCGATGGTAATCCTGGCTATAGTTCAAAATTTTCGCATGAAAATGAAAAGGCAACAGCAGGTTTTTATCAAGTCTTTTTAGAAAATTATTATGTGGATGTTGAACTAACTGCTAGTCAAAGAGTAGGCTTTCATAAATATACTTTTCCTGAAAATGAAGAAGCTCAAGTAGTGCTAGATTTAGAGCACAGGGATAGGTTATTAGATTATAAAATTGAAATGGTTGATAGCAATACGCTACAAGGCATACGTTATTCAAACAATTGGGCAAGAGAGCAAAAAGTGCATTTTTACATGCAATTTTCTGAGCAGTTACAGAACATTACCTTTAATAAAAAGCAATCGGTTGTAGGGGTTTCTTTTGGGAAGCTACAAGAACCTCTGCTTGTAAAAGTAGGGGTCTCAGCTATAAGTACTGATGGTGCCAAAACCAATTTAGAAGCTGAAATACCGCATTGGGATTTTGAAAAAACTAGATTGCAAACTAAAGCGCTTTGGGAAAAGGAACTTAGCAAAATTGCAGTAGAAGGAAATTCTGATGAGCAGAAAGAAATTTTTTATACTGCACTTTATCATTCCTTGCTCAATCCCAATTTATATGTAGATGTAGATGGGAATTACAATGGTACTGATTTACAAAAACATCATACTGACGATAAGCACTATACGATCTTTTCACTTTGGGATACTTTTAGGGCTACTCATCCACTTTTTACTTTAATTCAACAAGGGAGAACTAATGAATTTATCCGCACCTTTCTAAGACAATACAAAGAGGGTGGGCAATTGCCTATTTGGGAGTTGGCTGCTAACTATACCGGCTGTATGATTGGCTATCATGCTATTCCGGTCATCGCAGATGCTTATGCAAAAGGCATTAGAGATTATGATGCTAATTTAGCATTAGAGGCCATGGTGCACTCTGCCATACAAGATGATTTGGGATTAAAATCATATAAAGAAAATGGATTTATTTCTGCTTCTGATGAACCAGAATCAGTTTCTAAAAATTTGGAATATGCCTATGATGATTGGTGTATTGCACTACTTGCTGACTCTTTAGGAAATGAAGAAATTGCAACTAATTTTTATCAAAGAGGTCAGTATTACAAAAATTTATTCGATCCTTCAACAGGTTTTTTCCGAGCTAAAAAAAGCCATACTTGGTTTGCTCCATTCCGACCTGAAGAAGTAAATTTTAATTATACAGAAGCTAATGCTTGGCAGTACTCATTATTTGTTCCGCAGGATATAAATGGGCATATCAATCTCATGGGTGGACCAAAAAACTATGAACAACATTTAGATAATATGTTTAATGCCTCAACTAAAACTTCTGGAAGAGAACAGCCTGATGTTACTGGACTAATTGGACAATATGCACACGGAAATGAGCCAAGTCATCACATGGCTTATTTATATAATTATGTAGGGAAGCCACACAAAACACAAAAGATTGTAAGGGAAATTTTAGATGAACAATATACTCATCTTCCAGATGGTTTGTCAGGAAATGAAGATTGTGGACAGATGTCAGCTTGGTATGTGCTTAGTGCAATGGGCTTTTATTCAGTTACTCCAGGGCTTGATCATTACACTATTGGAACTCCACTATTTGAAAAAGCAACACTTAATTTAGAGAATGGAAATACATTTGTAATAAAGGCTAAAAATGTATCTGACAAAAATATATACATTCAATCGGCTACTTTAAATGGAGTAGATTTTAATCAATCTTTTATAAAATATCAGAGCATAATAGATGGTGGAGAATTAATTTTTACAATGGGAAATACTCCTTCTAATTGGGCTTCAAATAGCATTCCTTATTCTGCTATTACAAAAAATATGATAGTGGCTGTGCCCTACTTTGAAGCAGAAAGCCAGACATTTACAAATAAACTAAGTATTGAATTAGGATCGGCTGTTGGAGGTGATATTTATTACATTATTAATGATGATAATGAAAAAATATATGATAAACCAATTGTCATTACTGCTGATGCTATTATAAGTTGCCGCACTAAAAAAGGAGAAAAATGGAGCAAGAAAGTTTCTGCTAATTATTATAAAACTGACAATACAAAGACAATAAAAATAGAAAGCTCATATGCAAATCAATATGCAGCTGCAGGTGATAAAACTCTAATTGATCATTTAAGGGGAGGTGGGAATTACCGAACTGGAAATTGGCAAGGCTACAGAGAAGATTTAATTGCTACTATTGATTTAGGAAAAGAAAAAGAAATTTCTACTATTAGTTTAGGGTGTATGCAGGATATTAAATCTTGGATTTTCTTTCCTAAAAAGGTAGAGTATTTTTCCTCTATTAATGGGGATAACTTTACTTTTTTGGGGACTTTAAACGCCTCTTTTTCAGATAGTTTAGAAGGGAGTTTTATTAATGATTACACCCTAAAACTTACAAATACTAAAGCACAATACATAAAAGTAAAGGCTATAAATTATGGCATTTGTCCAGAATGGCATTTAGGTGCAGGCGGTAAAACATGGCTTTTTGTAGACGAACTAAAAATAAATTAGCATGACTAAAAATAAATACCTATTCCCTTTTATAGCTCTTACTTCTCTTTTCTTTTTGTGGGGATTTCTTACTGTATTAGTCGATTTTTTAATTCCCAGATTAAAGGAGATATTTACCCTTACTTATTTTCAGGCCGGACTGGTGCAATTTGCTTTCTTTATGGCTTATTTTTTGCTCTCTATTCCTGCAGGTTTTATCCTCTCCAAAATTGGCTATAAAAAAGGGATTGTTTTGGGATTACTCACAATGGCTTTGGGATGTTTCTTATTCTATCCTGCTGCTGAGTTTCGAACTTTTAGTATTTTTTTGATGGCTTATTTTATTTTAGCTGGAGGTATGACTATTTTACAAGTAGCCGCCAATCCTTTTGTAGCTGTATTAGGTGACAAAAAAGGAGCATCAAGCCGACTCAATTTAGCACAAGCATTTAACTCCTTAGGTACAGCTATTGCTCCAGCCATTGGAGCTGCCTTTTTGTTAAGTGATACCATAAAAACTACTGCTGAAATAGATATTTTAAGTGAAATTGAAAAATCTGCTTATTATATTTCAGAAGCAGTTGCTGTGCAAACTCCATTCATTTTATTATCCGTATGTATTGTTGCATTGGCTGTAATTTTTGCATTTGTAAAATTGCCTTCTATCATAAAAACGGTTAGCAATAGCGGATATACAGAGGTGCTTAAAAACAAAGTCTTGATGATGGGAGCATTCGCAATTTTGGTTTATGTGGGGGCGGAAGTGGCAATCGGTAGTTATTTGGTAAATTACTTTATCGATATGGATATACACTTGGTTATACAAAGCACTCCATGGATGAATAATATTGCCCTAAATATTCTAAATACTGATCTGGCAAGTTTAGATAAAAGAGCAATAGTTGGAGCTTTTGTTACTTTTTATTGGAGTGGTGCTATGGTAGGAAGATTTGTTGGGGCTTATTTAACCAGTAAAAATAATCCATCAAAAGTTTTAGGGGTTTTTGCAATAGGCGCGCTTTTATTAATTGTTATTTCCATGAATACAGTTGGGTTAATTTCTATGTGGAGTATATTAGCCGTAGGATTATTCAATTCTATCATGTTCCCAACAATCTTCACTTTATCCATTCAGGATATAGAAGAATTAAAACCACAGGCTTCCGGAATCCTATGCACTATGATTGTAGGAGGAGCATTTATTCCACCACTTTACGGATTTATAACAGATTTATCTGGATTTAAAACAGCTATGATATTACTTTTAGCTTGTTATGGTTATATCTATTATTTTGCAAAATCTACTTCAAAGAATTTATCGTAATGAAAAAATATTTTTATTTATTATTAATCCTACTTATTGCTTGCAATGCTGAGCAAAAGGATTCTACTAAAAATTACATTTCTTATGTAAACCCTATGGTGGGGACTAAAAATATGGGACATACTTTCCCTGGAGCTACAACTCCTTTTGGTATGGTTCAGCTCAGCCCTACTACTAATATTCAACCTCTTTTTAAGGATAAAAAATATAATAAAGAAACATATAGATATTGTAGTGGATACCAATTTGAAGATACATTAATTTACGGTTTTGCACACACTCATTTTTCTGGGACTGGACATTCTGATTTAGGAGATTTTTTGTTGATGCCAACTACTGGGGAGTTAAAACTTAATGATATTCAATCTGCTTTCTCTCATGAAAATGAAGTTGCAGAAGCAGGATATTATAGTGTTAAATTAGATGAATATGATATTTTTACAGAACTTACTTCTTCCGACAGAGTTGGTTTTCATAAATACACTTTCCCAGAAACTGATAGCGCTCATTTCATTCTAAATTTGGATTATAATATTTATAATTTTGAAGGGAAAAATGTATGGACTTCAATCAGGGTGGAAAATGATTCAACCATAACAGGATTCAGGCAAACAACAGGATGGGCAAGAAATAAAACCATCTATTTCTGTATGAAATTTTCAAAATCCTTTACGTCTTACGGGCATGAAAAAAGAGATAACACACCTTACAATGGTTTTTACAGACGTTTTAACGAAAAAAAGAATTTCCCTGAAATGGCAGGAAAAAATATAACGGCCTATTTTAATTTTGAGAGCAAAAAAGGAGAAGAAGTAAAAGTAAAATTTGCATTGTCTTCTGTAAGCACAAAAGGGGCAATGAATAATCTAAATGCTGAAATCCCACATTGGGATTTTGAAAAAACAAAAAAAGAAACACAAAATAAATGGAATAAAGAACTTTCAAGAATTGAAATTGAGAGTATCATTGAGCCAGACAAAGAAACTTTTTACACAGCACTTTATCATAGCATGTTAGGACCAATTATTTATGAAGATGTAGATGGTAAATACAAAGGATTAGATAAAAATATTCATACTTCAGATGGATTCACAAATTATACTATTTTCTCACTTTGGGATACTTACAGAGCTCTTCATCCTCTTTTCAATATTATCCAAACAGAAAGAAATAACGACATGATAAAATCCATGTTATCTCATCAGCAGCAATCCGTTCATGGGATGTTGCCAATTTGGAGTCATTATGCTAACGAGAATTGGTGTATGATTGGATATCATGCTACTTCTGTAATTGCAGATGCTATTGTGAAAAATGTTGGAGATTTTAATAAAAAAGCTGCTTTAGATGCTTGTATCTCAACTTCCAATGTGTCTTATTATGATGGGATTGAAAGTTATTTAGAGAAAGGATATGTCCCGGAAGATATTAGTAGCTCTTCTGTTTCCAAAACTTTAGAGTTTGCTTATAATGATTGGGGCATTGCGCAAATTTCAAAGGAATTAAACAATACAAATATCACATCAGAATATCTGAAAAGAGCAGAGAATTACAAAAATGTTTATGATAGTAGAATAGGTTTTATGAGACCCAAACTCAATGATGGAAATTGGAAAGAACCGTTTGATCCTATGGACACACATGGACAAGGATTTATTGAAGGGAATGCTTGGAATTATGGTTTATATGTCCCTCATCAAATTGAAAATATGATTGAAATGATGGGAGGAAAAGATAGATTTTCATTAAAATTAGATTCTCTTTTCAATATGGAAATAGATGAAAAATATATTGAAAACACGGAGGACATTACAAGAGATGGAATTATTGGTAATTATGTGCACGGGAATGAACCAGGACACCACATCCCTTATCTTTATAATTGGACAAATGACAATTGGAAAACTCAAGAGAGAGTACGGATGATAATGAAAACTATGTACGGAAATAAGGAAAACGGACTTTGTGGAAATGATGATGCTGGGCAAATGTCAGCTTGGTATGTGTTGAGTTCTTTAGGGTTTTATCCTGTTTGCCCGGGGAGTGATAAATATACTATTGGAAGTCCTATGGTAAAGCATGCCAAAATAAATTTAGAGCATGGAAGTGTTTTTGAAATTGAAACGATAAATCAGTCAGAAGAAAATGTGTTTATAGAAAAAATAGAACTAAACGAAAACCTATTGGACAGAAATTATCTCCTTCATTCTGAGGTTAGCAATGGAGGGAGGCTTACTTTTTACATGACAGATACGCACCAATAAAATGACAAACGAAAATAAATTTATCCCTTATAAAACATCTAATTTTTCTGCAGAAGAATTAATTGAGAAAAGTCAAAAGTATTTTCAAAAAATAAATAAAAGAAGATCGGTTCGTGATTTTTCGGACAAAGAAGTTCCAAAAGAAGTAATTGAAAATATCATAAAAACGGCTGGGAGTGCACCTTCTGGTGCTCATAAACAACCTTGGACTTTTTGTGTAATAAGTAATAAAGAACTAAAGTCTAAAATAAGAAAATTAGCAGAGGAAGAAGAGTATGAAAACTATCATGGGAGGATGTCTGATAGTTGGAAAGCAGATTTAAAAGATTTTGGGACGGATCATATAAAAGAGTTTTTGGAAGTTGCCCCTTACCTTATTGTTGTTTTTAAAAAGGTGTTTGATTTGGATGAGGATGACAATAAATCACAGAATTATTATGTAAATGAATCTGTAGGTATAGCATGTGGTTTTTTAATTACCGCCATTCATCAAGCAGGATTAGTAACTTTAACCCACACACCTAGCCCAATGGGATTTCTGCAAAAAGCTCTTGCTAGACCTAAAAATGAAAAAGCTTTTTTATTGCTCCCTGTTGGTTATCCTGCAAAAGGCTGTAAGGTCCCTGATTTAAAAAGAAAAGATTTAAATGAAATTAGTTTTTGGTTTTAACCATTCTACTCAACAACTATCTTTCTTATAGTATTTCCTTTTTCAGTAACTATCTTTAAAAAGAAAATACCATTTGAATTTATTTTGAAATTAGTTTCATAAGTTGATGATAACAATTTTCCTCTTACATCATATAAATTTATTTCTTCTATTTCTACATCACTTCTTATAGTAACTTCTCCTGTAGAAGGATTTGGGAAGATATCCATTTCAATATTAATTAGATCCATGATATTTGAAGATCCTAATTCATTAAAACGTTTTGTAAATTCTTGCAAATAAATATTAGCAATTGTATGGTCGTGAATAATAATGGTGTTTTCATCTGAATTATTTTCTGCATTATTACTCCAATTGTGAGACCCTGTAAGAATAGTTGGATTAGAAGCTACTACATTAGCATCTGCAATAGCATATTTATGATGTAATGAATACGAGATACCCATATGCGATTTTACATTTACACCATTAGCTTGTAAATTTGCAAATTCACTCCCTGTTGAGTTCTCATCTTCAATAATCCCCCTTACATTAACGCCAAACTGAGCATCTTTGTCAATAACTGCTTGTCCTAAATCATTTCTAGTAAAACTCAAAAGTCCGAATTCAAAAGTATAATCTACATCATTTATTACCTCAAGAATCTTGCTTGTTGTTTGGTCAGAGGGAGAGAAATATATTTCTACATTTTTTCCGTCTACTATAAATTTATGAGGGGTATTATCTATTTTATTTGTTCCAAAAGTTCCTGTCCACATTTCTTCAAATTCCAAAGTATAAGCCTTCGCAATTGCTTCATCTTGTATAAAGATAATGTTGTTGTAGTCGTTAAATAAATTAGTAGGATTTGTCCAATTACATGAACCACTCATTACCCACGAATTATTAGTAGAATTCTCATCCATAATGATGAATTTATTGTGCATAATGCCAGCAACTGCTGGGTCACGATAGACAATTGGAATATTAGGATTTAATGAAGATAGCATAGAATTAACCACATCATCATCTGCAATGTATCGTACTGTAACACCTCTGTTATAAGCAGCATTTATGGCAGTTGCAATAGTAGCATCTGATGCATTATATACACAGATATCTAAGGTATTTTGTGCCATATCCATATATTTTGCAATGGAGTCATTAAAATAAGTTGTGATGTTTTGTGCATCTACTCCTGTTGAGACTGAAATATCCACTGAATGATTAAAATAAGGACGGATAACTCCTGATGAATTGGATGCTGTGGAATATAATCCAACAGAAGAAAAAGCTGTGTCTATTCCTTTTACAGCATAGCATTCTACATAATAAAAAGTGGCAGGAGATAACCCTGTTAAACTTATTGAATGGGATAAAGAATTACCCCCATTATTGATTGTATTTCCTAAGGTTGAAGTTAGATCATAATTACAGTTGGTTGAAGAGGAATCCGAAACGGTCCAAGATAAATCAAAAGAAGTTGTAGTAATATTGGACTGCATAACTGCAGAAGTAAAAATTAAAGCACCAGTTTGAATAATATCGGCAGAATCTCTTGGGAGAATTTGATATCCATCATTTGCTGGAATTGAAAATGTAAATTGTGAAGAAATACCAATAAGTGTAACAAGCCCCATTGGAATAAGGGAATTTTCTAATGGGTTTCCAGTTCTTATATATACTTTTCCTGTTTGACCATTTGAAGTAAAATCGTGCAGTCCTACTGTAAAAAGAGAGCCGCCGTTATTAAAAATAACATTATCAATTTGAACTAATTCTGATTCTGTATTCTCTCCTACTTGAATTGGGGTAATCAATTGAGGGATTATTGAATTTCCTGTAGAATTTGTAATGTTTGAGTTAACAGGAGTCATCTCCATAAGCCCATTATAGTCAACTAAAATACCGCTTACTGTAACTTCCTCTCCTCTTACCACTCCACTTAAAGCAGTAGGGTCATATAATGCTAATCCTGCTGTAGAGTCTTCAATATATCGAATTGGACCAAGTTCATCTCCATTAGTTACTATTCCTGTAATAGTTACAGTTGCTCCAACTCCTTGAGATCTTGCTGTTGCAATATCCTGTGCAAAACTCACTACTGACATGAGTGTTGCAATAATTAATGTTGTTGTCTTTCTCATTTTGTAATAGTTATTCATTATTTAATTATTAAAAAGTAAATTTTGCAGACACGTTAACCCTTCTGCCCAAACCGAAAAATACCCCTGCTGATTTTGCATCAAAATCTTGAAAATTGGCATTGTAGGGGTCGTTGTTTTGTGCATCTGAAATATAAATCTCATCTAACAAGTTTAATATGCTTAATCGTATATCTAATTTGTTCTTTTCTGATAATTTAAACTTGTAGCCCGCATGCAGATCTAGTAATTGATAAGATGGGATTTTCCAAGATTCTCTCCTAGCATTTTCTCCATTTAAAGATAAAGGATCAAAATCGGCATAATAATCTTCAAAAAAGGTTCCTCTTAATTTGAAATAGGCGTGAGGTACTGGTTCATATCTAATACTAAGTCCGAATTGAGTTTGAGCAGCATCCCCAACATGAACTCCATCCGCATCAAAAGTGGCAATAATCTCATTGCCAAAATCATCAACAATAGGATTATTATCATCATCTAAGAACCTAACTGTGTCTGAAGAAGTCCATCTCCAATCACCCAATGAAAGCAATCCTTCTATGCTAAATTGATGATTAATTTTCAAAGCAAAATCCATTTCCACTCCTTTATGTAAAGCATTCATCCCATTTATATTTGCTTTAAATGGCACATCATCTACCATTACTGTCACTCCACCATTTGCAGGTTTGTTTTCCCAGATAGTATAATAGCCATTTACATTAGCAGAAAGTAAAGAGGAACGATATGAATAACCTCCTTCAACTGCCTTTACTTGTTCATTGCGAATATCTCTAAAAAGTTGATTGCTATAATCATATACATTATTAAATCTTGGTGCTTTAGATATATAACCCACATTAAAAAACACATTATTGTATTCATCCAAATTTACATTTGCTCCCGCCTTTATCGTATAGCCTCTAATCCATTTCCAATTGGTTTCAGCCAATTTTGCTTCTTCAGAGTTTCTTGTATAGAAGTTCCCGTTATGCCAAATTGTATCCTCAATCATGACTGCTTTATTATCAATTACATTCATTGAAGTTCCTAAGGCTTCCACATAAGTAGTGTCGTTTAAAACTAAGTCTTTCTTTTTAAAATAATCGATTCGTTTATAAGCAGAATTAGAGCCAGAAATATTAAAAAATGCACTTAACATTCCATTGCTGTATTCCATTTGAGAAAAAACACCTGACCATTTTACTATTCCATCATTATGATACCCCACTACACTCTCTTCTCTTTTTATCTTAGAAGGTTGTAGTTTATTTGCATCATCAATAGCATAGTCAGCTCCTAATAAATCATAAATTTCACGATAATGCTCTCCTTTATAATAGCGCATATCCAATCCTCCTGAAAGTGAAACTTTATCAGATGCCTGATAATTAAGAGTAGATAATCCGCCATACCAATAATGATTATTAATTGAACTTCTTAAATAAGTACTTGCTTTTGTTTCTGTTTCAGAATAAAGAGGGTCTATACTATTAAATATTCCTTCCGTGTTTACATTTGTGTTGTAGGCCTCTTGCAAATTGTATTGCCCATCTGTATCATAATTGTTTGTATTTCCACTTAAACCTGTTCCACCTCCATGCCCAATAGAAGCATAAAAAATATTTGAAACATAAAATTTATCATTAACAGTCCAGAAATCTCTTAATGAAAACTGAGGTTTATGGTAATAATTTTGTTTTGTATTTAAAGTTTCTCGATTGTGAATTGTATCGCCATTACTATTGATAGTCCATCTATCCAAATAGCCCCAATGCTTGTTGTAAGCAATTCCTTTGTTTATTGTTCTGCCGGAAAGATCAGATGTGTCTCCTAGAGATTGTGCGTAATCGGCATCATAAGTTGCAATATCACTTTTATAAGATCTTTGTCCGTGTTTTTGTGGTGCTCCCATAGCTGATAAACTGAGAATATGATTTCCTATTTCTTTCTGTATTTTTGCATAATAAAAGAAGCCCTCACTCCAAGTTTCATCCACAAACCCATTTCCTTTTTTATAAGAGCCAGCCAAAGTATATCCCCATCCATTTTCTAACCTTCCAGAATTATAACCAAGAGATGTTCTTAATCTGCCAAAAGAACCAACTGATTGTTTTATGGTTCCTCCCGCTTTATTTCCAATTCCTCTTGTTAAAATATTCATGGTTCCTCCAACTGATGGAATAGCAATTTTTGATGCTCCCAATCCTCTTTGCACTTGTATGTTAGAGGTTATTGCATCCAATCCAAACCAGTTACTCCAATACACCCAGCCATTTTCCATATCATTTACCGGAATTCCATCAATCATTACTGCCACATTTCTTTGGTTAAATCCTCTAATGGTAATTCGGGCATCTCCATCCCCACCACCACTTTGAGTAGCGTAAACTCCTGGAGTTGAATTCAGCACCATAGGAATATCTTGAGAGGCTAATTCCTCATTTATCTTTTTCATGGGAATAGTTGAAAAGGCTACTGGTGTTTCCCTATCTCTTGCAATATCAGCCACTACTTGCACCTCATTTAGCAAGATGGTTTTTAGTTTGAAATTCAAAATTTTTGTTTTTCCAATAATAGATACGATCTTACTTATTGTTTGATATCCCACATAAGATATTTTTAAATTTCGTTCTCCTTCTTGAATAGAAATAGAATAATTTCCATCTATGTCAGTTGCAGTTCCTTTCCCCTTTCCATAAATGATAGTTGCTCCAATAAGTGCTTCTCCGGTATTTAAATCTGTTATTTTCCCGCTTAAAGTAGTTTGCGCATCAGCTGCGAGACTTGAAATTACAGCAAAACCTAAAATTATAATCTTTCTCATAATTTATTGACAAGAATACTGATGGGAACATCAGTATATTTATTTAATAACTAATTTGTTTTGAGCTATTTCCCCATCAGTAAATTGGATATTTACAATATACGTTCCTTTAGATAAGATATTGGTTGAAATTATATTGTCTGATGAAAATAAAACAACTTCTCCCAATACATTTAACAATTCAATCTTTTTAATGTTTGTATTTGAGCTAATAACTACTACACCTCCAATATTTACAGGATTAGGATACATTATATAAGAGACATCATCTTTCTCATTTATTGTACTAATACTACAATCACAGGTATGTGTTCCCATTCCTGAATAAGTCCCGTCTGGCAAAGAATCATATTCCAAAGTAGGATTAAAAACAATAGGATTCATAGTTACACCTTTTTTCACAGATGCTTTCCTAACTAATGTTTGTCTTTTGCTCCACCAAGTCCCTCCGTTTGCATCGGTGTATCCTGCTGAGGCATCATCAGTCCACGCATTACCTGGGTCTTCACCTACTTTGCCAAAAATATCAATAATATTTCCATCGTTTTCTAAAGTCATAGCATCATCTCCATTAAAATAAAAAGGAGTTGGATAAATGCCGCTTCCATGCAAATCACAGGCAGCATAAAAAACAGGGTCAACCGGTACAGACCAATAAGTAGAAACCCAAACAGAATCTAATTGCCCGTTTCCAATTGCAATAGCTTGTCCAGGAACAAGGTTACCACTTAAAGGCCAAGTATCAGGCCCTGATGTAGCCCCATTTCCATATCTGTTTATAGAATACCCTGCTAAGTCAATTGAGGCATTTGTAGGGTTATAAATTTCAATTGCATTATTATTTGCAGGGCCTTCTACATATTCTGAAATAAATAATTCTGCACAATCCAATAATTGAGCATTTGCACTCATTGCAAAAAGCATACTTATACTTAGTAGAATTTTTCTCATTTTTCTCATTTTTTAATTAAGCGGCTAATTTACAAATTCGTATTAAATACTACTCTTTTTCAGTATAAATTGTTTTTTTATCTTTGGAAAAATTTGAATTACGAATATGGGAAATAAGATTACAACCTTTAAAGAATATAAAGTTGAATACGAAAAAAGCATCCAAAATCCTTTAGAGTTTTGGGAAGAAAAAGCCAACAATTTCACTTGGCAAAAGAAATGGGATAATGTGCTTAATTGGGATTTTAACAAGCCGGAAATAAAATGGTTTGAAGGAGGAAAACTAAATATTACTGAAAATTGTCTGGATCGGCATTTAGAAAAAAGAGAGGATCAAATAGCAATAAAATGGATACCAAATGAACCATCAGAAAAAAGTATATGTCTTTCTTACAAAGAACTACACTCAGAGGTTTGTAGATTTTCCAATGTATTAAAAAATAATGGCGCAAAAAAAGGAGATAGAATTTGCCTTTATATGCCAATGGTACCAGAGCTTGCAATTGCAGTTTTAGCTTGTGCCAGAATTGGGGCTATTCACTCAGTTGTTTTTGCCGGTTTTTCAGCAAAATCACTTTCTGACAGGATAAATGATGCTTCTTGCAATATTTTAGTTACTGCTGATGGTGGATTTAGAGGAGCAAAGATTACCCCCTTAAAAGATATTTCTGATGAAGCCATGAAAAGTACTCCTTCCATTGAAAGATGCATTGTTTTAGAAAGAACCAAAAGTAATATTAGAATGCAAAATGGAAGAGATATTTGGTGGCATGATGAGATGAAAAAAGCAGATTCTGATTGCCCTGTTGAGATTATGGATGCAGAAGATCCACTCTTTATTTTATACACTTCAGGTTCTACTGGTAAACCAAAAGGGATACAACACTCTACTGCTGGATACATGGTTTATACAGAGTTTTCTTTCAGAAATGTATTTCAGTATAATGATGGAGATATTTATTGGTGTACTGCTGATATTGGTTGGATTACAGGACATTCATATATTGTATATGGGCCTCTTTTAGCAGGGGCAACAACAATGATGTTTGAAGGAGTTCCATCTTATCCTGATGCTGGACGTTTTTGGCAAATTGCAGAAGAAAACAAGGTCAATATTTTCTATACTGCACCAACTGCAATTCGTGCATTAGAAGCAAAAGGAATGGAATTTGTAAATCCTTATAATTTATCCTCATTAAAAGTTTTGGGGACGGTTGGAGAGCCAATAAATGAAGATGCTTGGCATTGGTACGATAAAGAGATTGGGAAAGGAAATTGTCCAATTGTTGACACTTGGTGGCAAACAGAAACAGGTGGAATTATGATTTCAAATTTAGCTGGAGTTACTCCATCAAAACCAACTTTTGCTACATTACCACTCCCTGGAATACAACCCTGTTTAATAGATGAAAAAGGAAGTGAAATTGAAGGAAATTCAGTGGAAGGAAGATTGTGTATGAAGTTTCCTTGGCCCTCAATAGCAAGAACAATTTATGGCGACCATCAAAGATTTAAAGAGACTTATTTCTCAACTTTCCCTAACAAATATTTTACTGGTGACGGTTGTTTGCGTGATGAAAACGGAATGTACCGAATAACTGGAAGAGTTGATGATGTACTTATTGTTTCAGGTCATAATTTAGGAACTGCCGAAATTGAAAGTGCTATGGATGAGCATGAAAATGTGTGTGAAACGGCAATTGTTGGTTATCCTCATCCAATAAAAGGAAACGGAGTGTATGCGTATGTGATTTGTCATAACAAACCTGAAAATGAAGATGCTTTAAGAATAGAAATAAATGATTTGGTAACAAAAGAAGTTGGCCCTATCGCAAAAGCTGATAAAATTCAGTTTGTAAGCGGCTTACCTAAAACGCGATCTGGTAAAATAATGAGAAGAATTCTTAGAAAGATTGCTTCTGGAGATTCTGAAAACTTAGGAGATACTAGCACCCTTTTGGATCC
>Ga0207984_1000434_pt1 | contig 25656 bp, 26 predicted proteins | sample ETNtaG_30_FD_185760 | JGI IMG/M metagenome (GOLD analysis project Ga0207984, IMG submission 185760) | Marine microbial and viral communities from oxygen minimum zone, Eastern Pacific Ocean - ETNP201306PF43B (SPAdes) (version 2) | ecosystem: Environmental > Aquatic > Marine > Oceanic ...
CCAGAGATTGCTGAGGAAACTGAAGCAGTAGAGAAATCCGATGAACAAGAGGTTGCGGAGGAAGATTCGGAAGAAAAGCCGCAATCTGATGGATCAGAAGAGTCAGAAGATAAAACCGAGGAAGAAGCTGAAACTCCTGAAGAATCAGAATCTGAAGAGGAAGTAGAAGAACCTGTAGAAATAGAAGAAGAAAAGCCCGAGGAAGAGGAACCAATAGAAGAGAAAGCAGAAGAGTCTGAAGAATCAGAAGAAAAACCAAAGTCATAAAACCGGAATACGAGATCAAAACAGCTAAGCAAATATATATAATCACTCCCTTCCCGGAAATGGTGGAAGCCGTCATTTGTGAGAGTATACTTCGCCGGGCTGCCGATAAGGAATTGGTGGTATACCACGTAGTAGATCTCAGAGAGTTTGCCGAAGGGAAATTTAAGCAGATTGACGACTATCCGTTCGGCGGCGGAACAGGAATGATTATGATGCCTGAGCCAATTTTAAAAGCTCTTGATCGAGTTAAGGAATTACATTCCGGCGACAGAAACCTGCGAGTTATCTTCCCCACTCCACAGGGCGAACAACTCACTCAAGACAAATCTCGAGAGTTCTCTCAGGATGATGACTTGGTATTTATTTCAGGACATTACAAGGGTATGGACGAACGTATCCGCGAGTCAGTTGTAACGGATGAGATTTCCATCGGTGACTTCGTTCTGACCAATGGCGAGCTTCCCACACTTGTAATTCTTGATACAGTCGTCCGGCTGATACCGGGAGTATTAGGCGATGATGAATCCGCCATGGGTGATTCTTTTACCAACGAGCTTCTCGATTTCCCACATTATACACGACCGGCTGAGGTCAGAGGGATGGATGTCCCGGAAGTACTTTTGAGTGGTCACCACGAAAAAATAGAAAAATGGAGGCAGGAAGAGCGTGAAAAAAGAACTCGATCACGTCGTCCTGACATTTGGAAAACATACGAACAAAAACAAACCAGATGAGGTAAGAACCATGGACCCACAGCAATTTTCAGAAGATCATTTACGTACTGACATTCCAGATTTTCGTGCCGGTGATACTGTTGGTGTAAACGTGAAAGTAGTGGAGGGAGGTAAGGAACGCCTTCAGAGATTTGAAGGTGTTGTTCTTTCCAAGCGAGGTACCGGAACAAACGCTACTTTTACTGTGCGAAAGGTATCATCCGGGGTTGGAGTTGAACGTATTTTCCCTCTCCATACTCCTATCATTGAAAACATAGATGTTGTTCGTCGCGGAAAGGTAAGAAGAGCAAAATTGTACTACTTACGAAAACTCAGAGGCAAGGCTGCCCGGATCAAGGAACGCAGGTAAATTTCTGTTCCAAATCTAAGTTTCAATGTTCAGGGGTAAACACTGTTTTGCCCCTGTTTTGTTTTACATTACTGCTAGCTGATTTTCAGCATTAAACCGATGTTTACACGGGAATCTAAAACAGTCATCACTCTTACTGGGCTTTCCCATTTTGCGGTCCACAGTAGTATGCTTTTTTTCCCAGCTCTGTTCATTGTACTCCAAGAAGAATTTTCTGCTGAAGCTATCACATTGGCGACATTGAGCTGGATTTACACACTTTCTAATTTCATGTTCGGATTCGGTGCGCTTCCTGCCGGCTGGTTCGAAGAAAAGGTGGGTGGTAGAAAACTTCTTTTGTTGTATCAATTAGGTGCCGCTGCATCTGCACTATTTGTCTCAATCTCCACGAGTTTGACTACACTAACCATCGCTCTCGTTTTTCTGGGACTTTTTTCGTCCATCTATCATCCCGCAGGACTTACCATTATCTCCCGACGAATTCATCAGACAAGCCGAGCCATGGGTTACCACGGAATCGCCGGTAGTGCCGGATTGGCTGCAGGGCCATTATTGGCATCTCTTTCTGCAGTGGCGGGATCGTGGCGCTGGGCGTATGTAGGCATTGGGCTCTTCTGTCTGTTGCTGGCCGGGGCAACAGCAACTTTCATCCCCGCCCGGGAAAGTGAAGCAGAAGAAGACGTCTTAAAAACAGAAGTTACGAGGATGAAACCTTTAATGGTTTATTACCTCATTGCTGTTTTTGTGGGATTGACATTTTACGGATTCAAAACCTTTATGCCGGTTCATTTTAGCATGAATGCTACTGGACTTCTAGAGAACTGGGATGTGGTAGTTCGAGGAGGTCTTTTTTCCACCATCGTACTATTGGCAGGAATTGGTGGACAGATGATCGGTGGAAGATTAGGTGACAAGTATAACCGACCGACGTTACTTGCGATTATTTTCTTGGTTCACACACCTTTGCTGATAGCTTTTGGACTCAACTCTGGTTCCTCTTTGCTGGCTTTTGGCGTTATGCTCGGATTGGTACATTTCGCCTCTCAACCGATAGGTAATGCATTGATTGCTGAGTACACCACCTCAGCTAACCGTGGATTGGGCTATGGTATTTCATTCTTTCTTAGTTTCGGTTTGGGATCGTTTGCAGCGGGGATTGGAGGATCACTGGCAGAAAGTAATGGCGTTCAAGTCGTTTTTCCGTTCATAGCCATTTTCATGGGGTGTGCCTTTTTACTGGCTCTCTACTTGAGAAAAATTTCATGAACTATCCGTTCTTTCACTTGCAAATGACTTCTCACTCTTCTACCTTTTGCACTCGAGGAAATAAATGAAACTACGAGAACTTCCATCTGTCAATTCCATATTAGAAAATATGGATCTGAGTGCTATTTCCGCGCCGCGAAGTTATATTACAGAATTAATTCGCTCTGAACTGGCTAATATTCGGGAAATGGCAATTGACGGAGATATTCCCGGCAGCCGGGAGATGATTCGCGAGCGTATTCAGCAAAACGTGCTGAAATCTGCAGAACGGAGCTTGAGACAGGTGATCAACGGAACAGGTATAGTACTGCATACTGGGTTGGGGCGAGCTCCACTTTCGTTCCGAATGATGGAACAGGCGATTCGCAGAGTTACCGGCTATGCCAATCTGGAACTTGATCTCATCTCAGGAAAAAGAGGCGAACGGCTGAGCCACATTTCAGGGCTCCTAAACGCTCTTGCCGGCTCAGAGGCTTCTCTTGCTGTGAACAACAATGCAGCCGCTGTCCTTTTGGCTCTCAACACTGTAGCAGATGGGAAGGAAGTAATTATCTCCCGTGGACAGCTTGTGGAAATAGGCGGTTCTTTTCGCATTCCGGAAGTGATTGCAAAAAGCGGCGCCATTCTGAAAGAGGTAGGGACTACCAACCGCACTCACGAAAAAGATTATTTGAATGCTGTTACGTCTAAAACCGGCGCTATTCTTTTCGCTCACACCAGTAACTACCGGATTGAAGGATTTACGGCGGAAGTTGCCATTGCGAATCTCGCCAAGCTCTCCCAAAAGAAGCGCATTCCGCTCGTAGCAGATCTCGGCAGCGGCGCTCTATTCGACATGAAAGAGATTAATCTCCCAGGTGAATTAGTCGTGAGTGATGTACTGAAACAAGGGGCGCATTTGGTAACATTTTCCGGTGACAAACTCCCAGGAGGTCCTCAGGCGGGACTCGTCTGCGGAAAAAAGGGAATCGTGAAAAAACTGCACGATAATCCACTCTACCGAGCGCTCAGATGCGACAAGGTGACGTTGGCGCTCCTGGAAGAGGTGCTGCGAAGTTATCAGGATATACCTGTCATGCGGCAGAACCTTACATATCGTCTGCTGAAAACATCACGTCGGTCACTCATGACTCGAGCTGAACGAATCTTGGCTGATCTGCCGAAATCAGTCGTCAAAAGTTTCGGCATTACGGCTGAACCGTCAGAAGTAGAGGCGGGAAGCGGGTCGCTTCCCACAGAAACTATTGAAAGCGTCGCACTCAAGTTTAATTGCAATACTGCGAAACCGACAGAATTAGCTGCCGCTTTTCGCCGCCAGACTCCTTCGGTTCTGGGCTATATTTCCGGCAATCGCTTTCTGATCGATATGAAAGCAGTTCTACCATCACAGACCAGGAAGCTGACAGAGACGATTAAAAGAGTCGCCGCAGAAATCGTATAATCATGACTCAGATTGTCATCGGTACCGCCGGGCATATTGACCACGGAAAGACAGCTCTCGTCAAAGCGCTAACCGGTACTGATACCGATCGTCTTCCTGAAGAGCAGCGTCGGGGGATGACCATCGATCTCGGATTTGCTTTTCTCAGCGACAACATCACGATCATCGACGTTCCCGGGCATGAAAAATTCATCCGCAACATGGTGGCTGGTGTCAGCACGGTGGATATTGCTCTACTCACCATTGCAGCCGATGACGGCATCATGCCGCAAACGCGGGAGCATCTCGACATCCTCCGGCTTCTGAATATCCGGCTGGGCTGTATCGCTCTCACGAAATGTGACCTTGCCGAGAGCGATGAATGGCTTGAGCTTCTGAAGGAAGAGATTAGCGATTTTGTGCAAGACGCATTCCAAGACAGTGTTCCAATCGTCAGAACCTCGGCTGAGACCGGCGAAGGAGTTGAGGATCTCCGGAATGTACTAACCGACCTTGCCGGTAAAGCTGTTGAGAGAAATGATCGAGGTTTCTTTCGGCAGTCGGTAGATCGCGTCTTCTCGATGAAAGGGTTTGGAACGGTCGTTACAGGAACGGTCAGCAGCGGTAGTGCAAAAGTAGGCGACAGATTGGAAATAGTACCAGGCAAAGTGAAAGCCAAGATCAGAGGATTGCAGTCCCACGGGAAAGATGTGAAGTCGGTGAAGCCGGGAGATCGGTCTGCCGTGAATCTGAGCGGAGTCGAACGCCATCATTTAAAGCGTGGCTCGCAAATTGTTTCCGCCGGATTTCTGGAACCGCTAACATCTTTCGGAGCCGAAATCAAGATGACATCCGGCACAAAACGAAAATTGAAGCACGAGCAGAGAGTCCGCATTCATTTGGGGACGGACGAAGTGATGGGACGAGTTTTAATCGTCAGTTCTGACGGACAGAAAAGCATCAATCCGGGAGAAAGTGCTACGGTTCTCATCCGGCTGGAAAAACCGATTCCTGTCATTATTGGAGATCAGTTCATCATTCGTCTCTATTCGCCACCTGAAACTCTAGGTGGCGGGTCAGTCATTGACACTCATCCTCCGAGAAAATGGAAAGCTGCCGCTAAATGGTTGACTGAATTGACTCACCTGTCTGAAGACGATAGAACGGCGCTTTTTCTTGAGCGGAATGACTCAAATCCCAAGACGGTTTCAGAATGGGGAAAGAGATTTCAATTAGGCGAAACTGAGCTCAAGTCTCGACTTGATGGACTTAAACTTATCCGATTTGGAGATGACCAAAATCCATTTTTATCGCTGTCTCATCTTGTGGAGAAACAAAAGTCAGATATAATGAAAACCGTTGGCGAGTTTCACGAAAAAGCCACTTATCGTTTGGGTGTTCCGAGTGACGAGCTCCGACAAAATTTGAAATACAGTGAACCGTTGTTTGATTATTTGACCGAATTACTGGTCGAGGATGGTTTGGTAAAAGAGAAAGATGGACTGATACAGGCAGGAGGGCACAAAATAAAACTGAGCGAAGAAGACCAGAATCTTGCTCAGCAAGTTTCTAATCTTTTGGAAAAATTTGGAACAACTCCACCCAATCTTTCAGACCTTTCCTCTGAGTTAGGTCAGTCGGATAAAAAAATTCTCGAAATACTCCATGTGCTGAAAAGCGAGGGAAAGGTAACAGAGATTACTCGAGACCTATGGTATTTTTCCAATGTGTTGAAGGATATGGAGTCGTCGGTACGCAATTTCTTTGAAGCTCACGATGGGATGGAAGTGACCGACTTTAAGAAACTGACCGGCACTACCCGTAAACACGCTATCCCACTACTGGAGTACCTTGATAAGCACGACGTGACATTCCGCGACGGCAACAAAAGGGTATTGGCGTGAACTCATCAGGGAAAAGATCGACCGTGAAAATGACTCCACTCATGAAACAGTATTACGAAATAAAAAAACTGCATCCCGATTCGCTGGTTCTTTTTCGGATGGGCGATTTTTTTGAAACTTTCGACGATGATGCAAAGACAGCTTCCCGGATTCTCGACATTACCTTGACCAAACGTGCCAACGGAGCTGCGGCAGATGTCCCCTTGGCTGGTTTTCCACATCACGCTCTCGATTCCTATCTGCCTAAGCTGGTAGCAGCCGGACTGCGAGTAGCCATTTGTGAACAGGTGGAAGACCCGAAGTTGGCGAAAGGGATCGTCAAGCGGGAGGTGATCGAGGTGGTGACTCCCGGGACTGCGACGGCAGACAGCTCATCCAGCAAGCGCAACAATTTCCTCGGAGCCGTCTTCAGCGGACACGAAAAGGCGGGCTTCGCATTTTTGGACCATTCTACCGGTGAATTTTACATCGGTGAGTGCCCGGAAGACAGTCTGACAGAAACAATTCTGAAATACGCTCCACGAGAGATTATCGTTGAAGAGGGGCGTCCTTATCACGATGAAAAATGGCACCGCCGACTGAAGCCGTTCATCACTGAAATGGACGAGTGGGCATTCGACTATAAAACCACCTTGCAGTCTCTCACTGAGCACTTTGGTACGACCTCGCTCAAACCTTACGGATGCGATGATCTCCAAGAAGGAGTCGCGGCAGCCGGAGTCATTTTAAGCTATGTCCAGCGTAATATTCCCGATAGCGTCTCCCACGTTACTCGCCTGAGAAGAGTGCGGGACGAGAATGTGATGGGACTCGATGCTTTCACTGTCCGCAATCTGGAGCTGTTTCACTCTCTGGCGACTCAAGGAACCCACGGCACGCTTATCTCTATTCTGGACGATACAGTTACACCCGGTGGGGGACGACTGCTTAGAAGGCGGCTACTTTATCCGTTGGTCGAGCGATCTGAAATCGAGCGGCGACTGGAACTCGTGGACGGATTTGAAGCGGAAAGCGATCTCCGCTCCGAAATAAGGCGACGACTCACCAACTGTTCTGATTTAGAGCGAAATCTCTCCCGATTGAGCCGCGGCAAAGGAGCACCACGCGATGCTGAAAGTATTAGCTCTACGCTCACGTTAATGCCTGAGATTTGTGCAGCAGTAAGCGAGTCCAGTTCAAAGGCGCTGCAGAGTTTTGTGGAAAATATCCCGGATACAGAAGAGATTGTCGCTAAAATCAACTCAACGCTCAAAGACGATGTACCAGCACTGCTCAACAAAGGTGGCGTAATTCGTGATGGAGTGGATAGCGAACTGGATGAACTTCGATCCATCGCTTCCGGCGGGAAAGAGTGGATCGCTGCCATGCAGGATAGCGAGCGAAAAGCGACCGGAATCTCGTCGCTGAAAGTGGGCTACAATAAAGTTTTTGGCTACTACCTTTCCGTGACGAAAACTCACATCGACAAAGTGCCGGAGCACTACATCCGCAAGCAGACGCTTGTTAATGCTGAGCGGTATATCACTCCTGAACTGAAGGAGTACGAGGAGAAAATTCTCACGTCAGAAGAGAAGATTCTTGCCATCGAAATCCGTATTTTTGATGAGCTCCGAAAGTGGATTCTCAGTCGAGCTCAATTGATTCTGCAGTCTGCATCTCTGCTGAATAAGATCGATCTCCATTCGACTCTTGCTGAAGTTGCGGTGAGGAATAGTTATGTGAAGCCCACAATTACTGACGAGCCGAGAATGGTTTTGAAAGACTCCCGCCATCCTGTAGTAGAAGCGATTTTGCCTGCTGGAGAGGAGTTTGTTCGAAACGATTTAGAAGTTGACAACAGCAAAAGTCAGATCCTCCTCATCACGGGACCGAACATGGCCGGGAAATCCACATACCTTCGGCAGATAGGGCTCGTTACCGTCATGGCGCAGATGGGAAGTTTTGTACCTACAAGAGAAGCAGAGATCGGCATCGTAGATCGACTCTTCACGCGTGTTGGAGCAAGTGATAATTTGGCAGGTGGTGAATCCACTTTTCTTGTGGAGATGATCGAAGCCGCTAATATCCTCAATAACGCCACACCGAAGAGTTTGATTATTTTCGATGAGATCGGCCGAGGCACAGCCACATTTGATGGACTATCACTGGCGTGGGCAATTACGGAATTTGTGCATAATACCGAGTTTGCTCAGGCGCGTACGCTTTTCGCCACTCACTACCACGAACTGACGGAATTAGAAGAGCTGCTGGAAAGGGTTGTGAATTACAATGTGGCAGTAAAGGAATTCGGCGATAAAATTGTGTTTCTCAGAAAAATCATACCGGGACCGTCGGATAAAAGCTACGGTATCCACGTGGCTAAAATGGCAGGCTTGCCCGGAGCGGTCATCAACAGAGCTACCGAGATTCTCAGCCACCTCATCCGTCATGAAGCTCCGGAAATTGATGGAACCGAACCGCCGCAGGATGCGTCTAAGCAGATAACCCTGTTTCAAGAGGAAGAATCTAAATTAAGAAAGAAGCTGGCAGAACTCGAGATAAACGATATGACACCCTTAGAAGCTCTCGAAGAATTGGATAGACTGAAATCTGAGTATGGACTTTGATTAGATGATAAAACCTCTCAGACTTGTAGTAACACTCACTTTTATCCTTACACAACTCTCTGCAGAATCAATTTGGGTGAAGTACGGAAATCAAGCTTTTAGGGGGGCAGGCGACGCTCGAACCATCGCCCTTAGTGAGTCAAATAGCGCAGTTATTTCAGGACCATTTGCTGCGCTCTGGAATCCATCTAATCTGGCGAACGGAGGTGAGAATTTTCTGTCTTATGCGCATCAGGAGAGATTCGCAGGAATCGTTAATTATGATGTTGTAGCGGTTAACTTAAAGAAATACTTAAACCTAAATTGGTCTCTTGTTCTCATTCGGCAGGGGATGGATGGGATTCCCAATACAACCAATGCTCTTTTTCTCGGAACCGGTTCGCTTGATGATCCTAACGAGCGGATAGTGGAATCCGATATTTCCTATTTCAATCAAGTTCAGTGGGCAGCAGTAGTTGGCGGTGGATTTAAGAGGGGTGAATGGAATCTCGGCGGAAACGCCCGACTGTTGAGCCATAAATTGGGTGAGCATTCCGGTCATGGTGTAGGTTTTGATGTGAGTGCCTCCCGGAGTTTCTTTCGTGGGAATAGATCTTCTTTTATCGTCAGGGATGTAACTACTTCGTGGGTCGTTTGGGATTCAGGAACCGTTGAGAGAATCGCACCGACAATCGTCTTAAGTGATGCTCAACAACTAAAGCTGGAAAGCATCGGAATCGATCTAACTCTCATGACTGCCGTGAATTTCGATTTGGCCGGTGAGAGTCTCAATGATGATTTTACTCTCGGTTCGATTGGTGCACAACTTTCCGGTGGAGTAGAAATTGGCTATAGAGAGAAAGTAAATTTGCGTGCAGGAAGAAATCCGCTGACAGATTTTTCATTAGGCGTTGGACTTTCTTTTCCTTTTGGCAGGCTTGACTATGCATTTTCCCCATCGCCTGTTAACAGCATTATAGGCAGCAGTCATCATGTCGCTTTGAATATAAGACTTGACTACCTACATTCACTCCGTGATCGTTTAAGCGGCTGAATGTGGATAACTTCTTGATAATCGAAGTTTTATCTATTCAAAATACAATTGCAGTGTCTTAAAGTCTCTGGTAAATTCCAGAGCTAAACAGGGGTGGAAATTTGATAAAAAGCATGACAGGTTATGGTTCCGGATCCTTTGAGGCTGTTGATTACACTTTGTCACTTGAAATACGTGCAGTAAACGGTCGTTTCTTCGAAGCAAAAGTTAGACTGCCCAGAACCGCATCTTCACTGGAGCATTATATTAAGAAACGTGTGAAGGAAGTGTGTCAACGAGGGAATATCTCCGTGTTGGTAGGAATTGAAAGAAATTCAGGAGAAAACGGTGCCGTTAATTTCGACCGTAATGCATTTGATACTTATAGATCAATTTTAGCGACTATTGAAAAAGAATATGGAACTCGCCTTGATATTGATAAGGTTATTGACATTCGTGATATTCTTCAAACAAAGCAAGATGTCGAATTCGATCCTGAACTGCTGAAGAATGAACTGGAGAATGCTTTAGGTCAACTAGATGAAATGCGTACTGCAGAGGGGTCTGTTCTGGCGGAAGATTTATCTGCTCGTACAGCTGCTTTAAGGAGTTACCTCTCGGAAATTGAAGAGAGTTGGAATCAAATGACTTCAGTAATCCGTAAAGAATATGAATCCAAGATTACCAAGTTATTAGATGAAGGAGTGATAGAGGAACATAGAGTCATTCAAGAAGCCGCTGTTTTGGCGGAGAAACTCGATGTCACTGAGGAGTGTGTTCGATGCAGAAGTCACCTCGACCAATTTGATGCATTAATTGAATTAGATGAACCTGTTGGAAAGCGAATGAATTTTCTTCTTCAGGAAATAAATCGTGAGACCAATACTATTGGTTCAAAGTCGAGTCATCTTGGGATTACACAAAAAGTAGTGGACATGAAAGACGAAGTGGAAAAAATTAAAGAACAAGTTCAGAACGTACTCTGATGAAGAATTTAATTGTAATTTCGGCTCCATCCGGAGCAGGCAAGACGACAATTTGCAGAGAGCTTCAGAAAAGGCGGCCCGACTTGGAGTTTTCTGTCTCTTGCACAACTCGCCCCAAGCGGTCTTACGAAATAGACGGAATTGATTATGAATTCATTAATGAACAGGAATTTCAGAAGCGAGTAGATAATGATGAACTTGTAGAGTCAGAGGAAGTTCATGGATATTTATACGGAACTTCCAGAAAAGTAATTGAACGGACAATAGCCGGAGGGAAGTTGCTTTTACTAGAGGTAGATGTTAAAGGTGGATTAGCTATAAAGAAGAGTTATCCTGAGGTCACCTTAGCCATTTTCATCATGCCACCAAGTGAGGATGAGCTCATTCACCGCCTTCGTAACCGTGGTTCTGATTCTGAAAAGCGTATTGCTAAACGACTCGAAAGGATGGAGTTAGAAACTTCTTATCAACCTAAATATGACATTACAGTAGTAAATGAAAAATTGGATGAAGCTGTTACTGAAATTTTGGAATCGATTGAATCAATAAACCAAGTAAAGGAGGAATTATGGGATTGAAAACTGTACCAAATAGGGAAATCGAAAAGCGGGCTAATGATTTGTATGAAGCAACTGTTGTAGCTTCTCAGAGAGCTCGCCAGATAGTTGGAGAACGTCATGAGTTAAGGGAAGTCAGAGATTATGATGAGGAGCCCGGGTTGTTGGAAGAGTTGCCTGAACCGAATGAAAATTACGTTGAAGAAGAGAAGGCAACTACCGTCGCATTAGACGAATTTCTTAAAGGAGAACTTGAGTGGAAATATAATTCTGCTGAGGAGGAAGACGAGGAAAAATAGTGGCACATACATTGTCCACAGATAAGCTAATCAAGAGTTATTTTACTCAAACTCGAGAGATGTTTGGCGACAACTTATTTGTTTCCATCCCTCAAAGTGAATCCGACGATAATTCCGGCTTGACACTGTCTGAGTTCGAAGAATCCATATCAGATTGTATGAACTGTGATCTCTGGAAAGACAGGACGAACTTTGTTTTTGGTGTTGGCAATCCCCAAGCAAAGCTAGCACTGGTCGGTGAAGCGCCGGGAAAAGAAGAGGATTTGCAAGGTGAACCTTTTGTCGGTAGGGCTGGAAAGCTATTGGACAAAATTTTGGCAGCCATTGATCTTACTCGGGATGAAGTCTATATTTGCAATATCCTTAAAAGCCGCCCACCTGAAAATCGAACGCCGCATCAAGATGAAATAGACGCCTGTCTACCTTATCTGGAAACTCAACTGAAGATTATCAATCCTAAACTGATCGTAGCATTGGGAGCTACTGCTGCTCAGACGCTGCTGAACGTGAAAACACCTCTCGGCAAAATGAGATCTCAAATCTGGAAGTGGAATGACTTCAATCTTATTGCAACATATCATCCTGCTGCATTGCTACGAAATTCAAATTGGAAACGTCCCACCTGGGAAGATTTTAAGTGGGTTCGAAAAATACTAGAGAAGTAACCATGGCTAATGATCCTAACCTTTCTGAAATAAGATTACCTCCTCAAGCTCTGGAGGCTGAAGAAGCTGTGCTTGGAGCTATGTTAACCTCCAAGGATGCAGTCGGGCAAGCAATGGAGATACTGACTTCAGATACGTTCTATAAAGAAGCGAACGCAAAAATCTTCCGTGCCATGGAGGATCTTTTTAATTCAAGTAATCCTGTAGATGCTGTCTCTCTAATCAACGAACTGAAAAAACGAAAAGAACTCGATTCATGTGGAGGATCGTATTATATCACAGGGCTTGCTGACAGTGTTCCTACCTCGGCGAATACAGAACACTATGCCAAGATCGTCCTCGAAAAAGCAAGTCTAAGACGACTTATTGAAGTATCTGCTATGCTTTCACAGGATGCTTATCAAGATCGAGAGGAATTAGATGATATTTTGGATAAAGCAGAACAGAGAATATTTGCTATTTCTCAAAATCGCCTTAGGGGAGGATTTCAGCAACTAAATCCAATACTTCAGGCAACGTTTGAGGAACTTGACAGGATACACCAGAAACCTGGAACCGTTACGGGAGTTCCAACAGGCCTTACTGATTTGGATGAAATTACCAGTGGATTTCAGAATGGAGAACTGATTATCGTAGCGGGTCGTCCCAGCATGGGAAAAACTGCCCTCGCATTGGCTTTTGCCAGGAATGCAGCAGTTGATTACGGTGTACCATCAGGTGTATTTAGCCTTGAAATGTCTAATCATCAGTTGGCAATGAGACTTCTTTGCTCAGAGGCAAGAGTTGACAGTCATCTTGTGCGTACAGGAAGATTGCCTAAAGATCAGTGGAAAAATCTCTCTTTCTCAGTAGGGACGCTCGCAGATGCACCTATTTTTCTGGATGATACGCCTGCAATGGGAATCACAGAATTGAGGGCAAAAGCCAGACGTCTGAAGGCTAAGCAAGACGTTCAGATGATTATAGTAGATTATATGCAGTTGATGAAAGGACCTGCTCGCATAGAAAACCGTCAACAGGAGATCTCAACTATCTCTCGCTCTCTGAAGGCGTTAGCAAAAGAGATCAACGTTCCAGTTATTGCTGTTTCTCAGCTATCCCGAGCGGTAGAAGCAAGAACTGACAAACGCCCTCAACTGTCTGATTTGAGGGAAAGTGGTGCCATAGAACAGGATGCAGACTTGGTGATGTTCCTTTATCGAAAATGGATGTACTCACGAGATGAAGAAGATTTAGGATTGGCTGATGTAATTATAGCTAAACAAAGAAATGGTCCAACTGGCATTATTCAGACGACTTTTGTTGATAAATACGCCAAGTTTGAGAGCAAAGCTAGACACGAGGAAGCGACTGCTGAAGTACCTTTCTAATGAAGATTGCCAGCCTCATCCCTACCGTTACAGGCGCCTACCCTAAAGAGTTCCTATCACTTGTAGAACTCACTGCCGAAAATGGCAGAACTTCTAAAGATTATATTAAAGAAACACTTTGGAAAGCATACCAGTTTAGTCAATTAAAGCACGAAGGTCAAAGTCGGCAATCAGGTAAACCGTATTTTGGACATTGCTATGCTGTAGCAAAGTTATTAGCAGAGTGGCAAATGGACTTGGCGACAATTACAGCAGGCATTCTCCACGATAGCTTGGAAGATACGGATGCAACTTATAGTGAACTAGTTGACAATTTTCAGCAGGATATTGCTGATTTAGTGGATGGAGTTACAAAATTAGCTGATATCAGGTTTACCAGCCGCAAGCAGAAACAGGCAGAGAATCTGATGAAAATGCTTCTCTCCATGGCAAAAGATATTAGGGTTATCATTATAAAATTCGCCGATCGATATCATAATATGATGACAATCGAGCACCTACCTCTCCGAAAACAACACCGTATCGCAATTGAAACTAGAGATGTTTACTCTCCTCTCGCCCACAGATTGGGAATGCACCAAATCAAAAGCCAACTGGATGATCTTATACTTAAAACTCTTGAACCTGATGCTTATAAAGAAATCAGTAAGGGGCTAAAATCAACCTTCGGTTACCGACAAAAATACATCCGTGAAGTAACAAGACCACTGAAAGAAGAACTCGAAAAATTAAGCTTAGAGTATTCAGTCACCAGTAGATTGAAATCTTATTCTTCAATTTCAGGAAAAATGAGGAAAGTCCATAAATCACTCAACGAGCTTTATGACATTTTTGCCATTCGAGTAATTGTTCAGGATGTGACTGCCTGTTATACAGTACTTGGTACAATACATCAACTATTTACTCCTGTACACGAAAGATTTAAGGATTTTATTGCCACCCCAAAGATAAACGGTTATCAATCGTTACATACAACTGTTGTGGGTCCATCGGGAAGGATGATAGAAATCCAGATTCGCACTGAAGAAATGGATAGAACAGCCGAAATTGGTGTAGCTGCTCATTGGCGATACAAAGCTAACGAGAAAAAAGAAGGTGATCTGGATAGACATGTCAACTGGCTGAGGGATTTAGTGGCGATTCTTCAAGATGAATCATCAGATCCTGCTGAATTTATGAATCTTCTTCAAATTGATTTGTATCAGGATGAACTATTTTGTTTCACTCCTGCTGGGGATCTTATCCAACTTCCAATAAATTCTTCGCCGATAGATTTTGCTTATGCGGTTCATACTGAAGTCGGTAACCACTGCCTTAGTGCAAAAGTAAACGGAAAAATAGTTCCCCTTAATACATTATTACAAAGTGGCGAAACTATAGAAATAATCACTTCAGATTCTCAAACTCCAGGTTACGGCTGGTTGAAAGTAGCACGAACCAGTAAGGCAAGAACACATATCCGTAGATGGATACACAAAACCGAACGTGAAGAAAGCATCAAACTTGGTCGGGAAATTCTTGATAAAACTCTTAGGCGACTAAAATTAGCTCATTTATTGAAAGAAATTAAGAAAGCACCTGAAACAACTGGATTCAATGATGAGGAGTCCATAATGGCAGCATTGGGCTCAGGTAAAATGACTGTACGAGATCTAATAAAGAAGATAGCTCCAGAAACTGAAGAATCTGAAATTGAGGAATTTGATGAAAAGGAACGTTTTCTGTCAGCAGCCAGAAAGACTGTAAAAGGTGTCCAAATTCACGGTATTGATAACGTTATGATGAACTTCGGGAAATGCTGTAATCCTATTCCGGGAGACGAAATTATAGGTTTTGTTACGAGGGGAAGAGGTGTGACAATTCATCGTTTAGCGTGCAAAAATCTTCCTGTTATGAATGAAGATTTAGATCGAATTTTGGAAGTTAAATGGAACGTAAGCCGAAAAGAAGAATTTATGGTTAGATTAAAAGTTGTTGCTGAAGATCGAAAAGGGTATCTAAAAGATTTAACTGAAGCAATTTCAAAACTCAGCATAAACATAACAAGTGTTGATATTAAAGTAGATGAAAGCGGTGTCGCAAACTGCTTTTTGGTTGTGACTGTACCAAATCTGCGAAGGCTTAATTCAATGTTAAAGCAGATAGGTGAAGTTACTGGAACGATTTACTCAGAAAGGGCATCTTAAGATGATTATAAAATACACGAAGAAAGATATATCAAACCGAGTCGCAGAAAAAACTGGAAACAGTTTTATCGATTCTCATGCTACAGTATCAGAAATTTTCAATGTAATGCGGGAAATGATGACCGAAGATGATCACAATATTCGTATCGAAATCAGAGGGTTCGGCACTCTTCAGGTGAAACCCACTAAAGCAAAACCACGAGCTCGAAATCCTAAGACAAACGAGGAAGTATTCGTGCCTCCTCACAGAAAAACTCACTTTAAGCCTGGTAGAATCTTGAAAACTAAACTTTCAAAACCCATTTAGTACTGAACCTAAACATGGGCAGAATCCTCGGAATCGACTACGGCTCCAAACGAATAGGATTGGCTATAACTGATGCCAGCCAGATAATCGCCTCACCATTTAAGACAGTAACCACTCATAATCTCGAATTTCAGATCTCAGAATTGTCAAGAATTATTGAGGAAGAAGATGTAAGTCAAATTGTAATAGGTCTACCATTAGGACTAAAAGGTAACTACACTACTCAGACAAAAAAGACAGAACAGTTTGCTGACTTAATTCGCAAAGAAATTGATCTACCCGTCTCCTTTTATGATGAGAGATTAACATCGGTTCAGGCCAAACGTATTCTTCAGTCAGAAGGTAAGCAGCCGAGCCGTGAAAAGGAATTGGTTGATGAAACTGCTGCTGCTATTATGCTACAGGCATTTCTGGATAGTAGGTGATGAAAATTCGGCGATTATTGGAAAGACCATACTGGCAGTTAGCTGTTGTTTCAGGGATAATGATTGGAGCATCATATCCTCCTTTAAAACTGGGAGTTATTGTCTATTTGGCTTTCATTCCGCTCATAGAAATTGTGACTTCAGCCCGACCTGGGAAAGCCGCTTGCTTAGCGTTTTTAGCAGGATTGATTTCAAATACTATTGCACTTTACTGGCTGGCATTTAACTCTGGTGCCACTTTCTGGGTTGTATTTTTATCCCTAGTGGGAGCTGTAATCTATCTTTCTGCTCAATGGTCAATTTTAGCTTCAGTTGTAGCGTGGTTTCATTCACGCACAGGAAAAGGATTACTTATGTTCCCGTTTTTGTGGGTCACAATGGAATATTTCCAGTCATTTGGACTTCTCGCTTTCCCATGGATATCCCTTGCTACCACGCAGGCAGATTATCTCGCACCTATTCAGCTTGTGGAATTCACCGGGATTTACGGGATGACATTCTGGATAATTCTTTTGAATACACAGTTGTATCGGCTTCTCACATCACCGGCACCGCTGCTTCCCCGATTACGGATTTGGACAGCCGTTGTTCTTGTATTGCCATGGATTTATGGCTATGGACGAATGCTCTCTTTTCCAGCCCAATCTTCGAATGAAGCTGAGCTCTCTATTGCAGTGGTTCAGCCCAACATGGGACCTCACGAAAAGTGGGATAGGTCAAAGCGGCAATGGGTCTTCGAAGTTCTTGACTCACTATATGTGGAAGCAGCTCAAAAAGGAGTAGACATGGTGGTTTGGCCCGAAAGTGCCGTGCCGACATACCTTCGACGAGATCGATTTCGGAGAAAATTTATTCAGAATAGAGTTGAAGAATTTGGCGTCCCGCTCTTCACCGGCGCTCTAGACTTCGATAGAAAAGATGGTTTTTTGAAGCATTACAACAGTATTTTTATGTTTAATGTAGATGGGAGCCTTGAGACGTATTACAAAATTCATCTTGTACCACTGGCTGAATATAATCCTCTTGACGCGCAGGTTTCCTTGACTGAGAACTTAAGTTTTGGTCACTACAATCCTGGAACTCGTTATACTGATTTTTTCCTGAAAGAGAGTCAGTTTGCGGGCGTTATTTGTTACGAATCTTCATTTCCTCGACTTGTACATCGCTTGGTATCACAAGGAGCTCGTTTTTTAGTAGTAGTAGTTAATGACGGCTGGTTTGGAAATACATCAGAACCTTATCAGCATGTGGCATTATCTAGACTTCGGGCAGTGGAACATCGGATGCCTGTTTTGCGTAGTGCAAATACGGGAATTTCGGTGCATGTTGATAAAGCCGGCAGGTTTAAATCCAAACTTGATTTAGATGAAAGAGGTATTATCTACGCTGGTTTTTCACCGTCGGATGGGTTAACATTCTACGGTCGGTTCGGCAATCTTTTCGCCTTTTTGATTACTTTGGTCACTTTCTTAGGAGGATTTTGGATTTGGCACAGAAAACATTAGCGATTTTCTTTGTACTTTTGGGATTGTCCCTTGGCAAAACAGAGGCAGGAGACTTCAGTTTTGATTCTTCCGCGTTACGTTTTTCAGCACAAAGTGAAGATATTTCTCTACGAAAGCGTATTGGAAAATCACTTCTCCTACCCGGACTAGGTGAATTTTCCCTCGGAGAAAACAGACGTGGTAGGTTTTTTGTTAAGAGCGAAATGGGATTGTGGTTTCTCCTGGCAGGGAGTCTCTGGTCGGCTTCAGGTAATAACTCTCGTCTTAATGCTTATGCAACACGATTCGCAAATGCTGATATGTCTGGAAAAGATGATCAATTTTATGTAAACCTGAGTACGTATGATAGCATGGACGCTTACAATGCGTATCAACAACGGGCCCGCTCGCCTTACGAAACATACTCTGAAGAGGCTGGATATGACTGGTCGTGGGATTCTGAGGGACATCGTCTGAAATATCGAGATTATCTCATCAATCGAGACTATGCTAAATCCATTGCATCCTTCACCATCGCCGGTATGATTCTTAACAGGATAGTTTCTGCAATCGATGTGGTTGGTCTGACTCAGAAAAAAGTGTTGGACGCAGAAGTTAAACAGACATCCAATGGAGCAGAACTTAGACTGAATTTAAGATTTTAATTGAATGGACAAACCTTTGCTCAATCCTCTCACTTGGCTTTTTTCGGCAGCACTTTTTCTGACTCTCACTTTTAAGGCTGCCAATGTTCACCATCTTATCTGGCTTCTTTCAAGTTTGGTAATCACGGCAATTATTGCTCAACTTTCATTTAGCTCAATTGTCCGTCGAGTTAAGCCGTTTTTGTTTTTTCTACCTGTGATGCTGGCGACGTATTTACCGCTGGCTGTTATTCTGTCCGGTACTGGAATAGTGGAGCAGTTACGCCTTCTAACAATGCCGTTGTTGAGGATTTTTCTCATGCTCTCCGCTATGGCTATTTTTCTGGAGCTTACTTCAGCTACGGCAGTACTGGATGCAGTAAGAACTATTTGGTTCAAAGCCGGAAGGAAGTGGCGTTGGGTAGAGTATGCCTTTCAAATGCTCTATCTTGTTTTTCGTTTCTTCCCGATGTTTAAGGACGAATTTTCCACAAGACAATCCTTAGATAAGGCGTTATGTTTTAATGACACTTCAGGAAGATTTTTTACTATTTTCACATTTGCTCATCATGTTCCTGCAGTTGTATCTAATATTTTTCATAGAGCTGATAATCTCGGTATGGCCATGACAATTCGTGGGTTTGGCGCCACAGTTCCTCGAGGAGTTGCCAAGCAGATGAGTTTCGGATTTTCTGATTTAGCTGCTGTGGGAGTCTGCATACTCTTTGTTTTTGGATTTAGTACACTTGCCTAATTACAGTATTACCATCGAATATGACGGGAAAGGGTTTGCTGGTTGGCAGTTCCAGCCAAATACCAGGACAGTCCAAAGTGAGCTGGAATCAGCTCTTCAAATCCTCAATAGTGGTAAGCAGGTTCGTATTCATGGAGCCGGCAGGACAGATGCAGGCGTTCATGCAAGAGGACAAGTGGCGAATTTTATCTTGGAACTACAGTGGGATGTAGAAGAATTGCGCAATGCCATTAACGGGAATACGAGTGAAGATGTCCATATTCACTCTTGTCATTTAGTAAGTGATGATTTTCATGCACGCTTTAGTGCAAAGAGACGCAAATATGTCTATCGCTGCAGGATTAATGAGACTATCCTCGATCGTAATTTTGTCTGGCGATTGGGATGGTCACCGCAAATTGAGGCTTTACAATCGTGCGCAGATGCTGTCAAGGGAGATCACGATTTTACCACATTCAGCAAATGGTCGTCAGAAGTGAAAACTCGAAGGTGCATAGTCTACCAATCTAAGTGGATTAATGACGGAGATTTTGTAATTTATTTGATTGAAGCAAACCGATTTCTTCAACATATGATTCGATATTTAGTAGGTACGATGATGGAAGTGGGGAGAGGTAGAATAACAGAGAAAGATTTTGTTAACTTGTTAGAAGCATGTGATCCTAAGGCTAAAATAGCCAAGGCGCCGGCTCAAGGTCTTTGTCTAGAAGAGATTACTTACTGATGCGAACTTATTCTAAAGTTATTCTTGTTGTTATTTTCTTTTCAACTCAATTTTCTGTTCAAGCGGAAACAGTTGATAAAAGCCGTGAAACTGCTATCACACGTACGATCAAGAAAGTAGGTCCTGCTGTGGCTAGTGTCAATGTGATTCAAACTGCTGAGTACACCCGTTCACCTTATTTCAACGATCCGTTTTTTGAGTTTTGGTTTCCAAGAGACGTTTATCGCCGATCTGTGAAAACATTTGGATCTGGTATTTTGATTAGCCCGGATGGTTATATTTTAACAAATCAACATGTTGTTGAGAAAGCTCAAGAGATCAAGGTTACACTTCCAGGTGGTTCTGATTATAAAGCAGAAATTATAGGTTCAGATCGGAATAGTGATATTGCTCTTCTAAAAATCGAAGGGAGAGGGCTACCTTATGCTGAACTCGGAAATTCTGATGACATGATAATTGGTGAATGGGTAGTCGCCATAGGAAACCCGTTCGGACTAGCAGATGTCAGCAAGCAGCCAACCGCAACAGCCGGAATTGTCAGTTCCGTGAATCTTGATTTAGGCCGTGAGGTTGAGGGGAGAGTTTATATCGGAATGATTCAGACGGATGCATCTATTAACCCCGGACACAGCGGAGGTCCTCTTTGCAACGCTGAAGGAAAGGTGATCGGTATCAATGCATTTATTTACACGGGAGGCGGATATTCTGAAGGATCCATAGGTATTGGTTTCGCTATCCCAATCAACCGGGCAAAGGAGATTGCAGAAGAGCTCAAACTCTATGGCAAAATAGATAGGAGTTTTGCAACTGGGCTTAGTGTACAAAAAGTTGATCGCTATTTGGCCGAGACGCTCGAACTTTCCAGAGTAACAGGCGTAATTATCACTGATGTTGAGGTCGGTAGCAGCGCCCAAAAAGCAGGATTACAAGTGGGGGATGTAATCATAAATGTTAACGGCTTCTCTGTAAATTCTAGGCGCGATATTCTCTCTATTATCGAAGATGGAGACCTACGTTCTGGAGATTCAATCCATATTTCATTTTTTCGGGATGGTCTCTATTTTGAAGCTTCAGTAAAACTGTCGGATGTTTGAGAATATGAAAAGTAAACTTACATTAGCGCCGGAAGGTGGACCGTTTGTTGTAAGTTCATTAATTGCGGCAGTCATTAGTGGATTTATCGGCATGGCGACTCATCAAACTTCTTTTCAGATTGTAGCATTGATTTTCACATTGTTTGCTGCCTTCTGTTTTCACTTTTTCCGCGATCCTCTCAGAATACCACCGATAGGTAACAATATTATTCTATCACCGGCGGACGGTAAAGTTGTCTTTGTAGGAGAGGTTGAGCATGACCCTGACTTGAAAGCTCCTGTTCAACAAATATCCATCTTTCTCTCTCTATTTAATGTACACGTCAATCGAATTCCAGTTGAAGGAACTGTTAAATCAGTTAATTGCCGAAAAGGTAGGTTTTTGGCAGCGTTCAAGGAAGAAGCATCAAAAGTCAACGAACAGACAGCAGTTTTAATTCAGACTAAAGATCATTTGGTAAAAGTAAAACAAATTGCAGGTATATTAGCCCGTAGAATCTTATGCTATCTTCAGAACGGTGATGTGGTTTCATTGGGAGATAGATTTGGTTTCATCCGTTTCGGCTCCAGGACTGATGTGGTACTTCCGTTGGAGGCTTCAATTTCTGTATCAGTTGGACAGAAAGTGATTGGAGGAGAAACTATTATAGGAGAATTGAAGTGAAGAGACGAATAAAAATTAAGAAAAATGTCATACCGAGTATATTTACACTGGTAAATCTGTTTTTCGGCTTTTTGGCCATTTTAACAGCATCACAGGGAGAATTCCGAAAGGCTGCTTGGTTAATTATTGCCGCGGCTCTTTTCGATGCCCTTGATGGTAAAATGGCTCGATTGTTCGGTGTACCGAGCCGTTTTGGAATGGAATTCGATTCTATAGCTGATATGGTATCGTTCTGCACTGCGCCGGCAGTACTGGTATATTTTGCGTATCTTCAAAATCTCACTCCGCTTTTAGCTGCAGTTATCAGTTTTATTCCTCTCTTGGCGGGAGGAGTACGACTTGCCAGATTTAACGTTTCTCAGGATGAGTCACCACTTCCGTTTTTCATAGGACTTCCAACACCCGTTGCAGCTTTGGTTATCTCATCATTCATTCTTTTCAGTTCTAGTGTCAGAAGTGAGATAGGAGATCCACGAATTGCAATCTCGCTCATGTTTGGATTGGCATTACTGATGATAAGCCATATTCAGTATGGAAAAATTCCTGAATTGGGTAATGGTAGAAAAGCAGTAATTAAATTAATAGTGATCGTATTAATGGCAGTAGCAACAGTTTTTTGGCGTGAATATGTCGTTTTTTCCGGTGCTGTTCTTTATGTACTCTGGGGATTAGTCAACTCATTAACACAACAGGATGAGATAGAAGTACAGATTGAAATAGACGAAGGAACTCATTAAACTTTATGAATATGAAGCTATTAACCAATATGATTCAATAAGGATTTCTAATGCGTTTAAGATCATTAGGTTTTATGTTTCTGGTACTCCTCATGGGAGCTATGGTTGGATCACTTTTTGGGTCTGGTCTGGCTTATGTTTTACCAGAAGGTGTGGTTAAAGATTTCTTCTTGAGAAGCCTCGATTTTTCATTGGGAGGTTTGCTGGGAATTGATGATGCAGTCAGTATTGACCTTTTGGTAATTCAACTTATTTTTGGATTGAAAATTTCACTCAATTTTGCTGCTATATTTGGACTGGCGGCAACTTACTACTTATTGCGGTATTTCCGTTAAACATTCGTAAGGAGGTTGTTATGGGTCATATTATGAGTATTCCTTTTCTAATCGGCATTGGGTGGCAGGAGATTGTACTTATTTTCTTAGTACTTCTTCTACTTTTCGGCGCTAAGCGATTACCTGAACTAGCAAGAGGTCTGGGGAAAGGTATTCGCGAGTTCAAAGGTGCTGTAAAAGATGTTGAGGATGAATTGGATGATGCGGCAAAATCTGTAGGCGATACATCTGACTTGGATAAGCCAGATGGTGAATGAAGATTACTCTCTTCAGATACCGTAAATAAGATAAGCATTTTTCAAGGGTACCTTTCAGGTTTGTGACCCTGGTAATGTACTTGAAGCGATATGTTGTATTATAAAACGGAAACTTCTAACTCCGCGATGCATTATCTGTTGAGACTATTATGAAGCTGTTACAATAATACATGTTTGAATTCACACATCCCTGGGTTTTGTTTTCATTGGTTATTGTTCCTTTACTTATCGTTTGGTATTTACGATGGAGCCATAAAAGAGAGGGTTCGATCAGATTTTCTTCCCTTAGTCTTATTCGGACTGTTTCAGCTCTTTCGGGGCAACGTAAAGTAAATTTCCTCAATTTTCTTACACTTTCAATAATATTATTACTAGTCTTGGCTTTAGCACGCCCGAGAATCACTTCAAAGGAGAGTGAATCTTCATGGGATGTTGTGGACATCATGCTTGTTCTCGATATAAGCGGCAGCATGAGGGCAGAGGACTTTAAACCGAACCGTCTGGAAGCTGCTAAATTAGAAGCACTCGACTTTGTTTCTTCAAGAGAGCATGACAGAATCGGGCTTGTTGTATTTGCCGGAGAAAGCTACTTACAGTGCCCTTTGACAGTAGATAATGACGTAGTAACGAATATCCTGAAACAAGTCACGATTATTGATGAACAGCATGACGGTACTGCCATAGGAATGGCTTTGGCTATGGGGATTAATCGATTGAGAGATAGCGAGGTAGAGAATAAAGTGATTGTCCTCCTTTCCGACGGCAGTAACAACGCTGGTGAACTGGATCCAATTACCGCCGCAAGAATGGCTACAGACTACGATATCACCATTCACACAATCGGTATAGGCAGGAATGGGAAAGTACCTTTTCCGACTGTAGATCCTTTCACCGGTCGTAAGAGACTTATTTATCAGGAAATGGAGATTGATGAAGAGACACTCTTATCCCTTTCGAAAGAGACCTCAGGACAATTTTCCCTTGCTAATGATAGAGAGGGATTATCAGTTATATTCGATGAGCTGGACAAGCTGGAACGAACTGAAGTTTCTGTGACTGATTACACAGATTATAGAGAAATTTTTGCGTGGTTTCTTTTTCCTGCTGTCGCTTTGGCGGTAAGCGACAGATTTATTCGACAGTTCTGGTTTAGGAAGAGAGATTAGGTGATCGCATTTCGCTACCCTCTGATGTTTTCTCTTTTTGGACTGATGGCAGTTGCATTAGTGGCATTTTGGTTCATGCGCGGCAGGCGTGAAAGAGAACAGAACGAATGGGGGGCTCATAAAGTACGTGCAAGGCTTTTTGCCAGGATAAACCAAACTGGCACTAAATGGAGGCACACTCTCCATTGGATAGGTATTGTCATGCTGATTTTTGCCTCAACCGGTCCTCAGATAGGAACTCAGCTCCGAGAAGTTAAGCGGGAAGGTGTTGATGTGCTTGTAGCACTGGATATATCCAACAGCATGTTAGCAAGAGATGTTCGTCCAAACCGACTTGATCGGGCTAAGTTCGAGGTCCGACAGCTTTTTTCAAGACTTCGGGGAGATAGAGTAGGGATGATTGTATTCGCAGGTACCAGCCATCTTTATTTGCCATTTACAGGAGATTATGATGCAGCCAGACTATTTCTCGATGCCGTAGAAACTTCCATGATAGAAATTCAGGGAACTGCATTGGCGGATGCAATCAATCTTGCAACAGAGTCCTTTCCGGATGATGATCCAAAATTCAAAACTATCATATTGTTAACCGATGGAGAAGATCATGAAGGAGATATTTCGACGGCAATTCAAAAAGCAAAGAGCGAAGGTATTATAATTCATGTAGCAGGTGTAGGATCTCAAGATCATGTCCCAATTCCTGTTGTCAATTCTAAGGGAATGGTAACTGAATACATGAAGAGTCCATCGGGGGATTTGATTACGACAGGACTTAATGATGAAATCCTGCGAACTATTGCAATTGACACAGACGGCCAATATATTCGGATGGATGATGGCTCTGTAGGTATTGCACCAATAACTGATGAAATTGCCGGGATGGAGAAAAAGACTTTGCAGACACATGAATATGCCGGATTCGAAGATAGATATCAATATTTTGCAACCATTGCACTGATTTTATTCTTAATAGAACCTTTGATATCAACTCGAAAGCGGGAGGAAAGAGAGTGGCGTGGCCGGTATGTATAAAATCAGTTTAACAGCTTTACTTCTTATTTCTTGTTTAATGTCGCAGAACAGCGATTCTTTAGGGCAAACAAAGTACAGTTCCTTTCTAGAGAAACACCCCAATGTTCCAGAAATTAAATTCAATGCAGGATTTGAATCGTTTCAAAAAGGTGAACTGGAAAATGCTCAAAGTCAGTTTAAGTCTTCGTTAGAATCTGGGAATAAGAATCTGCAATTTCCTTCACTTTATAATCTGGGAAATACACTTTTTTCAAAAGCTGATCAAGCTTCCAGTGTTACCCCTGAAAATCCCCAATCTCAACCGCCTTCGTTTTCTGAAGCAGTGGAAGCTTATCGAAAAGCTTTGTCGCTTAATCCTACAGATGAAAATGCCAAATATAATTACGAACTGGCTCTGAAGAGAATGCTGGAG
>Ga0207984_1000435_pt1 | contig 25644 bp, 24 predicted proteins | sample ETNtaG_30_FD_185760 | JGI IMG/M metagenome (GOLD analysis project Ga0207984, IMG submission 185760) | Marine microbial and viral communities from oxygen minimum zone, Eastern Pacific Ocean - ETNP201306PF43B (SPAdes) (version 2) | ecosystem: Environmental > Aquatic > Marine > Oceanic ...
ACCTGTAGTTTTCGACCATCAAACCATAGTAGAGACCCGCCACCAGCAGCTACAGTTTTGATATCCAGACTAGAAGTTTGAAAATTTATTCCACCGGCCACTAGTTCAGTTACTCTGCTAAAACTACCATCATATCTGGAGACATCGGTTGATGTTCCCCCCATGTCAAAACCGATTATACAATCAAGATTATTTGCGTTTCCAACAGCCGCTGAACCTATCACTCCACCTGCAGGTCCCGACATTATTGAATCTTTACCAGTTAATGACAGACTATCTGTCAATCCTCCTGAACTTTGCATAAACTCGATAGGTATGGCTCCCAGTTCACTCTGTAATGACGAGATATATTGGTTGAGAATGGGATATAGATAGGAGTCAACAATTGTTGTCTGGCCACGGCCAACAATCTTTATCAGGGGCATTATCCGACTTGAAATCGAAATATTCTCAAAACCTACCTCTTTAGCTAGGTCATAGCATCTTTCTTCATGCATTGGGTTTTTCCAGGAATGCATCAAAACAATTGCTACCGATCTAATACCTGAATCATACAAATCTTCTAGGACCTTTTCAACGCGTTCCTCATCTAACTCTCGAACGATATTGCCCTCAGCGTCCAGACGTTCATGAATTTCAGAAACGGAATGGTATAACTGATTCGGTTTGGTTATGGAAAGATCAAAAAGTTCAGGGCGTGCCTGATTTCCTATTTCTAGAAGGTCACCAAAACCATGAGTAATCAATAACGCGGTCTTGGACCCTTTACGTTCAAGCAGGGCATTGGTCGCTACGGTTGTACCAATCCGTACTCGTTCTATCCTGTGCAGAGGTATTTTATCATCACCACGCACATTCAGAATCCGGCGAATTCCGGCAACTACGGGATCCGAATATGCTGAGGAATCTGAAAGGATTTTAGAAGTATGAATCTTGTTTGAAGGGTCTATTCCTATAATATCTGTGAAAGTGCCGCCTCTATCTACTGCAAAGAACCATTGCTTCATACCTTTTTAGAGCAATAGGGACACATCGACCACTTTTGATCAACTGCTTTACCACAATTTGAACATTGCTTCATTTCACGTTCCTTGGTCTCGGGTGCCTCAGACCACAAGTCTGATGGAGGTGGAGGAGGCAAAGGTTCCGGCCAGATTGTGGCCACTCCTAAACTAATAAGTATACAAAGAACCGACACTGCCTGTACAATAGTTTGTTCCGTTAAATAAATATTCAAAACTGCGAGAAGGCCTGCTAAAAAGAATGTTACTCTTAGCATCAATCTAATCAGAGTACATTGCTTCGATTTCTCTGGCCCAATTCTCGTTAATTTGTTTTCGGCGTATCTTTAGAGTTGGAGTGAGCTCACCCTCATCTACATTCAGGTCCCGTGGAAGAATTGTGAACTTCTTAACTTGTTCAGGGCTGCTGAATTTTTGGTTTAATTCCTGAACCTGAGCATCTAATTCAGCCTTTATTTCAGAACTTGCAGTATAGTCAGATAGTTTCGAGCCAAGAGATTCTAGTTTGGCAATCTGCTCGTTCGGGTCCTTAGGTACCTCAGTAGCTCCATCCAGACCATGCTTATCTCTAAGGATAGCACCAACATCAAGTGTGAAAAGCGCACTACAGAATTTTCGATTATCACCCACAAGCATACATTGAGAAATAATAGGAATTGACTTCATTGTTTCCTCTATGACGAGAGGTGCTATGTTTTTTCCAGCTGAACTTACATATATTTCCTTCAAACGCCCTGTAACATAAACAAAACCATCTTCATCAATACGACCTAAATCACCAGATTTCAGCCAGTCTCCATCCATTGTTTCTGCTGTTGCTTCGGGATTTTTGTAATAACCCTTCATGACATGTCGGCCACGGAATTGAATCTCTCCATCTCCCTTATCATTAGGCTTATCAATTCGAATCTCGCCAGCAAATGGCTTACCAACTGAACCAAACTTGTTCGATCCTTTGTAACCTATTGTCGCACCAGCTGTGGTTTCAGTCATACCATATCCTTCGAATAAGGGTATACCCAAGGAATGAAATAATTTGAGGATATCGGGATTGATTGGTGCTGCCCCAGTAATCGCATAGATACAATTCGACATGCCTATCTTCTGTTTTGCCTTCTTCTTGATAATACCCCCTAAAATTGGGATCTTGAGAAGTTTGACTTTTCCGCCTAAACCAGCAACTAGATTTGAATAAACCTTCTCATAAATTCTTGGAACGCCAATGAAAAGGTGGGGTTGAACCTCTTTACAGTAATCAATTGCATGCAAAGGGTTGTCCACTACGTGCATATGAATTGCTTCTCTAATCCATGCATGATTATCAAGTAATTGTCCAAATACATGAGCACATGGTAACCATGAAACATATTTATTTCCTTGCTCATAACTCTGAATATTCAATACTTGTTCAATCTCGTACTCCATATTATCATAAGTAAGTTCAACACCCTTAGGATTTCCAGTCGTACCTGAAGTGTAAATCAAAGTGGCTGTATCACCGGGTTCAATGCCTGCAATGCTGTCTCGAATTCGCGAATCGTCAACGTTCTCTCCTTTAGAAACAAACTCTGACCAGGACATGGCCTTTGGATGATCTGGCATATCAACTCCATCCATTACAACAATCACTTCGACCTTTTCAAGTGAATCCATAGCCTCATGAAGGCGATAGGAGCACATCTTTCCAGTGTCTCCTCCATCCATAGGATTATGTCCTACAAATACGAACTTAGAGTCTGAATTACCTACCACCCATTCAACTTCGTTAGGGGAACATGTATGGTAGACACCAACAGCTGCTCCATTACAGAAATTTGCTGCGGCATAGGCCATATACCATTCCTTACGATTATATGAATAGATGCTGAGCTTATCGTCCTTACCAAAATCCATGGCTGTAAGGGCCTTGGCCAGACCCATTGTCTGGTCAAGAAAATCAGACCAAGTTGTCGTATCCCATTCCCCAGCATCGTTCTTGGAGGATAATGCTGGTTCATTTGCATATTTTTCAGCATTTGAAATCAAGTATTCAGGAGTAGTTGGAGTAGACATGGCCCTTTCAATATACCCAGATTATATTAAGTTTAAGTCAGAGTTTCAAAAGTTTGGACTTGGCTAAAACAAATTCTTCTTCACTCAGAGTTCCATTTTCTCTCATCTCTGCTAACTGAACCAATTTAGGAAGCATTTCTTCCTCAGAGGCATCCGAACTAGTTTCCAGTCTTGACAACTCCTCCATCTCATTCCGTTCAAGCCTTCTTTCATTAGGAGTCAGATCACTCTCGATTACACGGGCCTCACGAGCTGAACGCCGCGCCTGTTGAACATTTACCAGAAATTCTAGATGATTTGAACTCTGAAGACTTGATACAGCAGTGGCAAGATACTTACTGGCAGTTGTGGTATCTAAATTTTCTGAGTTTGCTCTTTCAATCATCTTTTTGCAATGCACTAGAAGGCGTTTAAGATAAGGCTCGAGGCTGTACTTGCAGATCTCTGTGGACCCTCCCACAAAAATGGAACCCCCTCCACTAGCCATAACTCCTCGGGGTGCAGATCGAGGTTTAAGCCCCCAAACCTTACGTCCAGTTTTGCTAAACAACGTAACCTTAGTAGCTGATTCTCCAACTGTTATAAAATCCGCAGTCTGTGTCATATCAACCCAAACCGGCTGTTTAGCAAATGTCTGTTCCCAAAGAATCCTTGAACTCTTTACCCCAAACGAAAACTTGCGATCGCTAGTAAGATATCCTAAATAATCACCGTTTGAGTTTATACAGGTCTGGAGAACCTCGCCAGTAGTTTCCTTGGCCCAGAGTATGTTCCCCTTTATGTCGTGCAGATAGATGTGTGAATAGTCAGTACCAGCCACAATAAATTTTCCATCCGAGGAGATATCAACTGAGTTTACCGGAAAATCTGAGTTGCTCAAATGTGTTTCCCAAAGCATCTTTCCTTTACCATTAAATACAACCAGACGCCCCAAATTAGTCCCAACAACAATAACATTCCCATTGGAGGAGATACTAGTTGATACTGCTGAACTCTGAAGTTCACGATGCCAAATGACGGCTCCCTTGCGATCTATCAAGTAAACAACTTTCTGGCCACTAGCAATCGACATCCTACCCGTGCGGGTGGATATCGAGATGTCACGCACGCGCCTTATCTTCTTGGTTGCCCATGTGAGACTACCTGCATTATTAAGAAGAAAAAGTCCGCCTTTGTGGCCCACTCCTGCAAATTTACCATCCAAACTTATCGATAAAGCAGAAGGGGCTACTCCCTTTCGAAATGACCATAGCGGTGTGCTCTCGCGCATGTGAGGATACTTACATACAATGTATCTGGTTGTTTAATACTTGTCCTATGTTCAAGATTTTCACTAATTCCTGATTAGAGCCCTATATAAGTCGGTAAAACTACAAAATGTTCTCAGATATACAATTTATATACCTATCCTCTAGAATTATCTATAAAAATGAATAAAAACTCTAATCTTGAATATTCTTGTCTATCTAAATCCTGTTTAAAGAGTATTTTATAAGGTGCTATATTTTTGCAATAGGAAAAATACTCTGATTTAAGTTTATTCTTATTTGATTGGGAACTTAGACAATCAAAACTGCGGCACAAACAACAGTTGTCCACTTTCCAGAAGAATCTGATGGAGAAACTGCAACAATACTCTTGGTCTCTACTATTCGGTTATCAATCGTCCACAATTCACGCTTCTTGTCCCACGAAGCATCAGGATCGAATTGAAGACCATAAGTAGTTGCCAACATCTCAGCCGCAAGATCCTCGACATAATCCTCTACCTGACGTGCATCCATACCTGTTGTATGATGTTCGGAAAGATATCCATAATCATCCCGGTTTCTTGGTATTGCAATGCCGATTCCTGAACTTACCAGTGTATCTGCTTTATTACTGTCTGAGCGTGCCAGAACAACAGGAACCACCTGTCCAGAATGGAGCATTCGATTTCCTTTCTCAGAATCAATAATTGAACAATGTGGTGGCAGGATTGAAGAAACGGAAATCAGGTTATAGCTAGCAATACTTGCAGATCTCAAGGCAAGTTCAAAGGACGCGAGTTTCTCATTATGAACGCCAGTGCCTTTAGTCAAAAATATGTTTTTGGGAATCCAATTTGTTGAGTCCACCATTTTCAACCCCTTATTGCCTATATAATAATTGCATTTCAAGGACACAAAGTAAGCTGATTGACGAAGTCAGATACACATATAATTAAATAGTGTGTCGAAATCGAACCCTGTGCAAGAACAACTAACGCGCCGAATGGCTGGAGAAATCGTTGTTTCGGAGAGTCCAGGTGAGACTCTGAGAAAATGGAGGGAAATATTTCAATTATCACAGAAGGAGCTTGCAACATTACTCGAAGTGAATCCTTCTGTAGTTTGTGATTTCGAGAAGGGACGCAGGGCATCACCAGGCATTGTAACTGTGAGAAAATTTGTAGAAGCGATGGTCGATTATGACTCATCACATGGTGGAAAAGTAATAAACACCATGGCAGGTACACGTACCAACGAAGCTATAGTCGACATAAGAGAATTCACTAGTGGAATCGCAATAGAAACAGTCATTGAAAAGATAGAAGGAGAAGTACTGGCAGGTAGTAAGGAGATAATTGAAAGGCCCATCTATGGATATACTATGGTTGATTCTCTGAAGGCCATCACTACTTTCAATGCGTTTGGAGAAATGTATGGTTGGTCAAATGAAAGAGCTGTGTTCTTTTCTGGTGTGCACTACGGTAGATCACCTATGATTGCAGTTAGGGCACATCCTGTCAAACCTAGAATGGCGGTTTATGTCAAACCAAAGGCAGTAGACCCATTAGCGCCCAAACTGGCTGATATGGAAAAAGTGGTACTAGTCAAAACTGACCTTGATGAAAGTACGATTGTAGAAAGACTGAGGTATCTTAGATAGGAGAAAAAATGAATGGAATAGTAAGCTATGGGGCGTATGTACCCTGCCATAAAATCGAAACCGGAGAGATTGCCTCCGTATGGGGTGCAGATGGTAGCGCTTGGGCTAAAAATCTGAATGTTTACTCAAAATCCGTGCCTGGTCCTGATGAGGATGTAATAACCATCTCTGTCGAGGCGACTCGACAAGCTATGAAAAGAGCAAAGTTGAATGGAGATGACATTGGAGCTATTTACACAGGTTCAGAATCTCACCCATATGCTGTGAAACCTACATCCACCATTGTTGCCCAAGCAATAGGAGCAACGCCACATCTAACTGCAGCCGACTATGAATTTGCATGTAAGGCAGGTACGGCAGCAATCCAAACATGTCTGGGAATGGTCGGTGACAAACAGGTGGATAATGGAATTGCAATTGGGGTTGATACTTCCCAAGGTGCTCCTGGTGATGCTTTGGAATACAGCGCTTCAGCTGGTGGAGGGGCATTCATAATCGGTAGCAAGAAAGTGATTGCCGATATAAATCATACAACTTCTTATACAACCGATACCCCTGATTTCTGGAGGAGGGAGGGTCAGAAATATCCAAGACACGGTGGACGTTTTACTGGTAAACCAGCCTTCTTCAAACATGTTATGAGTTGTGGGCTGAAGACGATGGAAATGGCCGGTACAGAAGCAAAAGACTATGATTACATTGTAACACATCAACCCAATGGTAAATTTCCAATAAGAGCTGCAAAGGCATTAGGTTTCACTACAGAACAATTTGAAACCGGATTGCTCACTCCCAGGATAGGGAATACTTATTCTGGTGCTATTTTCTTAGGACTTGCAGCTATTCTGGACATCGCGAAGCCGGGTGATAGGATTTTAGCGGTGGCATACGGGTCTGGAGCTGGAAGTGATGGTTTTGACATCACTGTAACGAAAAATATAGAAAAAATGGACCGCAGTGAAACTGTAGAGGATATGATTTCAAGGATGAAGATTGTAAACTATGCCACATATGCAAAATATAGAGGAAAACTGAGAATGGGGGGTTCAAATTGAGGGATGTTAGCGTAATTGGAATAGGGATAACTAAATTCGGTGAGTTGTGGAATAAATCGCTTCGGGAATTAGGGCTAGAAACAGGACTCGCGGCGATAAGTGATGCTGGAATAACAAGCAAAGACATTGACGCACTGTACATTGGAAACATGGCTGCAGGATCCACTCTACAACAAGAACATGTAAGCGCCCTGATAGCTGACTATTGTGGTTTGACCAATCAGAACGTACCAGCAACCAGAGTCGAAGCTGCATCAGCTTCTGGTGGGTTAGCAATCAGACAGGCGTACATGGCAATTGCTGGTGGATTCATTGATGTTGCAGTTGTAGGTGGCGCGGAAAAGATGACGGACGTTAGTGATTCGGAATCTTCATACACTGTAAGTATGGGATCTGATGAACAATGGGAATCCCAAGCTGGTGCTACTTTTGCCTCATTACATGCAATGATTGCGCAAAGCCATATGGATGAATTTGGAACCAGCCGAGAGGAACTTTCCGCTGTTTCTGAGAAGAATCATTATCACGCATCACTGAATCCTATGGCTCAATTCCAATTTCAAGTTTCTGGAGAGGCTGTCTCTAACTCAGGAATAGTGTCCAGTCCTCTACGGATGTTAGACTGTGCACCAAACAGTGACGGCGCGGCAGCTGTGGTTCTTTGCGCAACCGATAAAGCCAAAAAATTCAAAAAGAAAGCAATTAGGATTATCGGTTCAGGGCAGGCATCTGACACACTGAGTTTGCATCACCGTAAATATTTGAATCGACTTCCGGCAATAGGTATTGCAGCCAGAAGAGCATTCAAAAGTTGTGGGAAAAAGACTAGGGATTTAGATCTAATTGAAGTTCATGACAACTTTACAATCTCCGAGATAATAGCCTTGGAAGAAATTGGAATATTTAAACGAGGCCAGGCTGCCTCTATGGGACTCAAAGGCGAGACAAGATTAGGTGGGAAGATTGCTGTAAACACAAGTGGCGGATTGAAGGCGCGTGGCCATGCCCCAGGTGCTACTGGAATCGCCCAAGTGGTTGAGATAGTTCAGCAACTTAGAGGAGAAGCAGGTGAAAGGCAGATCAAAGATGCCAAAATTGGACTGGCGGAAAATCATGGCGGTACAGCAGCAACTGCCGTAGTACACATACTGGAGGCGGATTAATGTCGGTACCAAGATTCTGGAGAGAGTTAGATTCACGCTACAATCTGGTAGGATCCCATTGTAAGATAACAAATACCTACCACTACCCCAAGAGAAGTTTCAATCCAGAGGCTGGAAGAGACTCAATAGGGAATATGGAAGATTACCAATTCAAGGGCAATGGAAAAGTGATAAACTCGACCGTGGTCCATCAGGCACAGACTGGTTACGAGATGTTCGGACCTTATTGTATAGCAATAATTGAATTAGAAGAAGGGCCAAGAATAACTTCCCAAGTGGTGGATTGTGATCCTGAAATAGTCAAACCTGGGATGAAAGTCAAATCTGTGTTCAGAAAACTTGGAGAAGATAGTGAAAGTGGAATTCTCCATTATGGAACCAAATTCATACCAGATGAAGTTCTGCAAACTGAAAACGATGAAGATGATGACATAGCTGACGTCGAACTATGATTAGATACTTATATATCTGTAGACTCTCCATCCACATAAGATAAATGGCCAAAAAAACAGAAGAACTCTCAGACCCTCGTGTCTGGATTAAGGATTTGGATATCGAAACTACAGCAGATATAGCGATACCAAAAATGTTGGTTGATCAGGTCATTGGTCAAGAACAGGGTGTCGAGATTGTAAGGAAAGCAGCTGAGCAGAAACGGCACGTCATGTTAATTGGAGATCCGGGCACTGGAAAATCAATGTTGGCCCAATCGATATCTGAACTATTACCCAAAGAGGAATTGCAAGATGTACTGGTCTATCACAATAATGAGGATAATAACGAACCAAGAGTGAGAATCGTACCCGCCGGTAAAGGCAAAGAGATTGTTCAGGTCCAGAAAGCCCAAGCAATGATTGAAAAGGAGAAAAAAGCCAAATCACAAATGATGATTGTGTTTATGATAGTCGGTTTCGGTGCTCTTTGGTTTGCCCTGAGCGGATTTAGCAACCCTATGATTATTTTTTACAGTTTGATAGCCGCAGCATTTGTTTTCATGGCCATGAGATATACGAACCAAAGAAATGAAACTGCAAATGTTCCAAAGGGTCTTGTTTTACACAATCATGATGCAGAGGCCGCTTTTGTTGATGCCACCGGTACTCATGCAGGTGCATTGCTGGGAGACGTAAGACACGACCCCTTCCAATCTGGCGGTTTGGAGACACCAGCCCATGATCGTGTTGAAGCAGGAGCGATTCACAAAGCCCACCGAGGCGTTTTGTATATTGACGAAATTAATCTTCTAAGGATAGAGTCACAGCAATCTTTACTAACAGCAATACAAGAGGGAGAATTCTCAATTTCCGGGCAGTCTGAGAGGTCTGCTGGAGCGATGACCAAAACCGAACCAGTACCATGTGATTTTGTTCTTGTAGCAGCTGGAAATCTGGATGCGATAAAGGGGATGCATCCTGCTCTCAGGAGTCGAATCCGAGGATATGGATATGAAGTCTACGTAAATTCAACTATTCCAGATTCTCAGGAAAATCGTGAAAAGTTGGTCAGATTTATCGCGCAAGAAGTGGCAAAAGATGAAAAAATTGGGCACTTCTCCAGGGAAGCAATCGGTGAAATTATACATGAAGCTCAACGCAGGTCGGGACGCCAATCACATCTGAGTCTAAGACTTAGGGAACTAGGAGGTCTGGTCAGGGTTGCGGGTGATATTGCCAGTGAATTAGGTGACGAAAAGGTCACCGCCGAGCATGTCGTTAAAGCCAAGAAAATAGCTAAACCGCTCGAACAGCAGATTGCGGATCGTTATGTTGAGAGGCGCAAGGACTACAAGACTTACTCAGTTGAAGGTTCTGAGATAGGGATGGTCAACGGTTTAGCTGTAATGGGTGCCGATTCAGGGATGGCTGAGATGGCTGGCATTCTAATGCCTATAGTGGCTGAAGTAACTCCAGCTCAATCAAGAGACCGTGGAAGAGTGGTGGCAACGGGTAAGTTGGGTGAGATCGCTAAAGAAGCTGTAGAAAATGTGTCTGCTCTGATTAAGAAATACACCGGTGAAGACATCTCAAAATATGATATCCATGTTCAATTTATAGGTACATACGAGGGAGTAGAAGGGGATTCTGCATCGGTTTCTATCGCAACTGCCGTAATTTCTGCTTTGGAAGATGCAGAAGTGGATCAGACTGTTGCTTTGACTGGGTCCTTGAGTGTGAGGGGGCAGGTATTGCCTGTAGGTGGCGTGACTGCAAAAATAGAAGCCGCCGCGGAAACGGGGGTGACCAAGGTACTCATACCAGCTATGAATATGCAAGATGTTCTTCTAGATTCCAAATACAAGGATATGGTCAAAATAATTCCCGTTTCGACATTGAAAGATGTCCTGGATAATATACTGGTGGCCGGTCCACGAAAAGAAGGATTACTAGAGAGGCTGGCAAAATTTCTTCCAAGTTCTAATATTTCTGGAAAAGTAAATCCGGCTGCTTAGAACTCTCTTATCTCTCCGAAATTTTCTAGGGCTGAACACAGTTCTAATACATCATCCGATGTTGCAACGATAGAGGTACCTAAATGGGCAACGGATGCAACAGCTCCCACTGGTACTTGCTCAAGAATCTCAGAAAGGTTCTCATTCATCAGGCCTGCCTTTTCGGTGAACAGGCGCCCTGTCTTGATTGCTGTCCGAAGATTTACATTGGTCAATTGAATTCCTAAGGATGCTGTGTTTATTATCTCGGTCCACTCTGGATTATTAAGGATCTGAGAGGTATCTCGCCCTAATCCAGAAAGGCAAATTACCATTTTATCTTTAACTGGATAAGTAATGACCTCACCACCATAACCCGGACTCTCTCTTATGACAATTGATGGAAAAATATTTTCTTTTAGGGATGCCGATATTGCCATTACATCACCTAGTCCTGTCTTGTATTCAACTTCGGCCTGATGAGCTGCCTTTACAGATTTTTCAAAATCCTTTTCCAATTCTAGACAGGCGGCCAAAGCTGACGAACCGGAAATTCCCAGACCAAAACCTAGAGGAAGATCTCTTCTCAAATAAATGGTAAGACCTTGATTTCCAGAACCAATCAGTTCTAAGGCACGTAATGTGACGGGATCCTTAATCTGCTTGCCACCACATATTACTACATTCTCGGAGGATTCTGATTGCTCATCGACAACAGCACAGTGAACACCTTGAGGCAATACTAATCCTATACCTGTAGAACCCATCTTCAAAGGATCCTCATCAGGCCAAACTGCAAATGTTAAGCTGACATGCCCAGGTGCAAAACTCATATCGTCTCTTGGTATAATTTAATGGTCTTATCAATTGTATTATCCCATGTTCTTCTTGAAGAAGCATAGGAGTAAGCGGACTCTGATAATTCATCAAGAAGTTTCTCATTCTTCAGAATCTTTGCCACGGCATCAGCCATCTGCCCAGATTTTACCAGAAGTGCATGGCCTTGTGTAGCCTCTCTTACTGAAGGGAGTGATGTAGCAACTACAGGTAACTTGCAGCCCATGTATTCATATATTTTTAGCGGAGAAAATCCATAGTCTAAGTTGGGATAAGGGGCCACACCAACATCGGCTTCAACCAAAAGACGAGGAACGTCTGCCCTTCCAAGCTTTCCAATATGAAACAAATTGGCCAATTCCGGAAGATTTTTACCATATCCGCCTCCAGCAACAATAACATTCAGTTCCGGGTTCAATTTTGCTATCTCTACCAATTCATCAGTTCCATGCCAAGGCCCCAGAGCTCCTACAAAAACAACAATCTTACCTTTCAGTCCTAATTTTTTCCTTAAACCTAGTGGTTCTACATCAGGAGAAAACAAATCATTCTCGTAACCATTCTGAATAACTGTGAAATTGTTGGCCTTGGGATTCCACTTAGAAATCTGTTCTCTGAGAACCGTACTAACTGTAAAACCACTATCGGCTTTCTCTATTTGTTCCCTACAAGAACGGATTGCTTTTTCATTATAGGGCCAAAGTCTGGCAATTCTGGTTGCTGATAATTCAGAACGCATCCAGTTGTCGTCAACCTGTAAGACCGATTTTACGCCTGCTTCAGAGGCTGCCCTAACTCCTGAACCTGCAAAGATATATCCTCTATCATGAACTAAGTCATATTCTTCAGTCTTTAATTCGGTCAATACTTTCTGGTATGAAGTGCGGGTGAATATGATTCTTTCAAAGGGTATTCCGGGATCAACAATTGGTATAAATTTAAGGTTGGGACTCAAATTGGAAGTATCTGCATTATTAGAATCATACCTACAAATTAAAGTGATATCTATACCACGTTTTGCTAGACCATCTGCTAAAGCCAATTGATGAAGGGTTTGACCTAAGGTATCTGGGACCCTCACAGAGGGCGCTACCATCAGAACTCTCACAGATATGCAAGAATGAACAGGTTTTAGAACTGCCGCTATAGCATACTGTGGCAAATATCACCGTGATTTGTGATCGCGAATTCTTCCAACCTTTCGACCAACGCGTCTACAAAGAGATGTGTAGTATGAAGAAAAGTGGCCACAATATTGAAATCGTAACGCCCCATAAATCGACTGAAATCAAAGAATTTGAAGGCATAAAGGCACATTGTATAGAAACTGGGGGGGCTCCAGGTATTGTTGCCCTAAAAATGATTAGAAAAGCTCTGAAAACGGACTGTGATCTGTTCTATTGCCACGAACTGGACCCTCTTTTGTACAGTATTGTTTTAAAAAGGATAACGAGGAAACCAATCATCTGGGACTGCCATGAGTACCTTGTTCCTATGAAAAAAGAACTGCAAGGAAGACTCTCAGCCATACTTACCGAGATTGGCATTTCAATTTGCGCACCCAGAGTTGACCATATTATAACCGTCGATAATCGTTTGGCAAAGACACTATCTAAACTTGGGAAGGTCACGGTTATTCCAAATTATCCTCGATTATCAGATTTCAGTGAACTTACCTCACGTAAAAAGAAAGAAAAATTTGTAGTAATCTATGTGGGAGGTCTGACAGAGAGAAGAGGAATTAAAATAATTTTAAAGGCCATACACCGATTAAAAGAAAGGAGGAATATAAGTCTCCGTATAGTTGGTGGTTTTTACGATGGGGAATTGGAGAAATGGGCACATCAATATGGCTCTGAAAACGAACTCGATATTGATTGGTTAGGATGGGTAGACTACAGAGAATTGGCGCCAGTCATCGCAGATTCGGACTGTGGATTATTCGTGAATCAGCCTGGGCCCCGGTATCTGAAAGGATTGCCAACCAAGATATTTGAATACATGATTATGGGACTGCCAGTTGTATCTGCTACTGGGCCTCTGCTTGATTCATTAATCAACGGGAAAAATCTGGGTGTCACTGTGGACTCGACAAATCCAGAATCGTTGTCAGATGGAATAGAAACTTTGATGGAACATAGTAATTTACAGGAAATGGGGAAAAGGGCACACGACACAGTCAAGAAGAATTATTGTTGGGAAGCAAAAGAAGACAAATTATTGAGAATAATCGAAAAGCTGACTAGTTGAGTTCGCCTCTGACGAACATAATGTAACGCTGTTCTTCATTTTCTTCAAAAGGATGCTGATCCACATTACGTTGATAGGCTATACCCATCCACGAACCGTCGGGCGAAATGACCGTTTCAAAGAAATCATGTAACGCATGAACATCACTATTTGATTCCTCGTAGGCTGTAACTGTATGCAAAGGCGTAGGGTCTGCAATTTCAAAGTCCCAAGTATCATTCGATTGAGGTTCATCCAAATAAGCTGAATAAAGATGCCAAGGAGTTCCTTCAGTATAGCCTGTTGAATTTCCAGTTGAATAATCCATCCCGTAAAATGAGACGGCTATACGATTTGTTTCACTTATGGATACGAAAGGATACATTGTTATTCCATCCCATTCAGGAGTTATCTCCCAAGTTGACCAATTGACTCCATAGTCATAGGACAAGGCTATGTTCATCTCCCATGCACCTACTTTGCCTTCTGGACAATCAGCCCATACCACCGCAACCGTACCCTGCTCATTAGTGTTAACCAGAGGATATCCCTCAGGAGGATTACCTTTGCGATCGCCAACAACTACTGGGTCCTGCCACGTACCATCAGATGGGCCTGGACCGGTACCTCTTCCATAATCATCACTTATACGTACAATAACTGTACCTGACGCAGTGTCTGCATTTTCTTGAGCAACATAAACGTAAGAACCATTACGCTGAGCTGCAATCGTGGACCAGCCTCCTGGCATGGAATAACACTGGGAAAAGGTGGTTCCGCCATTTTCCGAGTGATAATACCAATATCGTCCCGAGTCTATGGTACACTCGGGAGGAGGAACGCCTGAATTCCCAAGGTAGTGGATAATTCCATCTCCTTGAGCTGCCAGCCATGGTCTATCATCAGCTGCCATTGAATTCATGCGTTGACAGACTCCCAATTCATAGCTATTACCACCATCAGAGAAGATATGCCACCAATTGTCCTCAAGTGTTGTATCCAAATAATAAATCATGTCATTTACATCCACAGATATATCACCCTCATCCCCTAAACATTCTGAACCCCCGGCTGCATAGTTAGCCATCAGCATATTACCTGGAGTGGGGTCAAAATTATCGCCATGATCCCATGTAAGTCCACCATCATTTGTCTTCCAAAACCAAGATGCCCAATAATCCCATGATGTGCTTTCACCTTCTTCACAAGCATACCATAGCCCTGGATCATCTGGATCAAGGAAAATAGGAATCGGTGCATCTTCACCACCCCACCTTAAATCCTTGTGAGCCGTGATGAACATATTACCCTCAGAATCAAGAGATAAACTTGGTTCGTAGCCTATTCCATATTCTGGATAAGTCTGTCCATTCGTTTCATCTATACACTCCTCATCTCTGGGCATAAAAACTGGCTCACCCCATTCAATTCTCTCTTCTATTCTAAAAAAATCATCTATCTCATCTGTACTGTCATCATCAAGCCAAATCAGGACACCAGATATAGTAAGCATTGAAACAATAAATAGAGCAAACATTTTTTCCCCATCGTAATCGAACATATGTTCTGGTTCCTTTCTAGTGGCCATGACATCTCTGGATTTCGTCTGGTTATATAGAATATTGGTATGCTAATATTTTATACACACAGAAAACTATACTAACTCCAATAAAGCTGGGACGGGTCCAGTTAAGGTGAATAATAAACTGATAAAGGAGAAAAATGGCGGCACAACCACAAAGATACGGGTCCATACGTGAGTTTCTAGACAATCTGCCAAGTCAACCTTGTATCTGGCAACCAGAGAACCCTAATATTTGTAATACCTGTCTGAGAATAAATGAACCTGTTGCAAAAATCTGCTCAGTCTGGTCTCAGGCTTTGGAAGATGCTCCACTTGAAGAAATCGACTTTGAAGAAGAAATTAGATCCTTACCTTCTGTAGTTGAAATTGAAGACGATTTTGAAATGGTAGATGATCTGGACCAAGTACAGGAAGCCGAACAGGTAGTGGCTGAGATTGATATTGTAGAAACCAGTAGTGATTGGGATATTCCTGCCGAAGCTGCTGTTGAAGCTGAACCGGTAATAGAAGAACCTGCCGAAGCTGCCGTTGTAGCTGAACCTGTAGTAGAAGAACCTGCCGAAGCTGCCGTTGTAGCTGAACCTGTAGTAGAAGAACCTGCCGAAGCTGCCGTTGTAGCTGAACCTGTAGTAGAATCAGTCGAGGCTACAGTAGAAGTTGAACTTGTCCAGGATGCTGTTGAAGCTGAAGCTATAGCCACAGAACATGTTGAAACAGCCATTCAAAAAGAAGAGACTGCGGTAGAGGCCGTGGCAGAAGCCTTAGATGCCGAGGCAGAAGCTATTGAAGGCCATAGCCATACAGAGGCTATAGCAGATGAAGCCGAAGCGGCTGAATCTGTAACCACTGCTGTGGAAGCTGAAGCTGTTGCCACTGAAGCGGTTGTTGAAGCTACAGAACAAGTAACAGAATTAGTGGAACAGGGGGCTGATGAAGAAGAAATAGAGGAAGCTGTAGCCGATCTGGAAGAAAGTGTTGAAAAACAAAAGGATGCTGAAGCCGTTGTAGTCGAGGCTGTGGCTGTAGAAGGTATAGCTGCAGAAGAGGTAGAAACCACAGCAGAAGAGAAGGAGGAAGCCACTGACAAGCTTGAAGAAGCAATAGTAGAGGTAGAAGAATCCTCTGAGGAGCTGGCCGAGGCGTTGATTCAGAAAGAAGAAGCAATTGAGGAAAAGGAAGAAGCTATCGAAGCTACTGAAAAATCTGAAGATGAGGAAATCGATAGAGGAGATGAACCTTTTATCATTGGAGATGAGGTTCTTCACGGTGTTTATGGTGATGGAACTGTCACTAATGTGACAGAGATTGGAAAACATTGGTCAATAAAAGTTGAATTTGAAGAAGGACAGAGAACAATCTTGGGTACATTTTTAACTTTGAAGGACGTTTCTGAGGGTGTCCCTGATGAGAAAATAGAGGAAACTCAGGAGGATGCCGAAGCTTATCAAAGGCCGTCCGAAGAAGAAACCGAAACCGAGGAAGATAAACCTGAGGATTCAGAAGAAGAACCTGAAACTGAAGTATTGGAGACTGTAATGGCCGAAGCTGTGGTTGAAGAACCAGTAGATCATGGTGACTATGAACCAGGTACCAAGGTTTCACATACGATATTTGGTGTTGGGGAAGTTAAAGACAGTAAACCCAAAGGTGAAAACTACAGATTAGATATAGACTTTGAGGATGGCACGAGTAAGACCTTGTTGTCAACCTTCATTGAAATTGTAAGCGATGATTCAACTGAAGGAGAAGATGATGATGAAATGAATGACGATGGTGGCGAGAATGAGGTTGTAGAAGCTGAGGCTATAGCAGTTGAGACCGAAGCCGTTATTGCTGAACCTGTCGAAGAAGTTGTTGAGGCCGAAGCCGTTACTGCTGAACCTGTTGAAGAAGTTGTTGAGGTTGAAGCTGTTTTGGACACTGACGTTGTTTATAGCAAGCCTGAGAAAGACGACGCAGAAGCAATAATCGATCTTTCAAAACCTGAAGTTCAAGACGCCGAGATAGTTGACGAAGACGATTGATGGAACTTCATAGTAGAAGACTTATTCTTCGTCAATACACAAAAGATGACAAAGAATCTCTGATAAAGTTATTGAATGATAAAGAAGTCAGTAAGTGGACCGAAAGGATACCCTTTCCATATACCGAAAAACATGCTGATTGGTGGATTAATAACAAACCAGAAAATGATTATGTATATGCCATTGTTAAGAAAGATAATTCTCTAGTCGGAGGCATTAACATTACTACCAAAGGAGAAATCGGATGCTGGATTGGAAGACCATATTGGAACCAAAACTTTGCTACAGAAGCAATAGAAAGAATAAAGCAATTTGGATTTAAGGAATTAAAATTGGATAATTTGTGGGCTGCAACACACAAAGAGAATAAAACTGTTTTTAGATTAATAGAAAAGACAGGTTTTACTAGGGTTGATGACAGACCCTATCATGTTGAAGGTGTGGGTGATACCAAGATAAGACCACATTTTGAATTGACCAAATAGGTCTTAAACCAACCCCCTCAGTGAAATCTTAGTGGCCCTGTGGGGTAGTTTGGTATCCTTGTAGCTTTGGGAGCCATAGACTCCGGTTCAAATCCGGGCGGGGCCACCACTATCAAATTTGTCAGTAAGCTGATTTAGTTGTGGTTATGATTACAGATGCGATTTTGTATGGGTCCCCATTAGAAGCTGGTCTTCTGTCCTCGAGCCTCCCCTTCCAACCAGCATCAACGGTTCCTACGGGTATCCGTATTGATGCGCCTCGATCATACATTGCATACGAAAACTGGTCTATGGCCTGAGTTTCATGAGCTCCTGTCAATCGCTTATCATTATCTGCTCCATAGACCGAAATATGTTTCTCTATATTTTGACCAAAAGCCTCACAAACCTTGTTGAATGTTTTTTCATCTCCACATGTTCTCAAAGTATTGTCTGAGAAATTTGCATGCATACCCGAACCATTCCAGTCTGTAGGACCTAACGGCTTTGGATGCCACTCTATGGCAATTCCATATTTCTCTGCATTTCTCTCAGCTAAATATCTAGATATCCACATCTCATCACCGGCATTCTTGGCACCCTTCGAGAATAGTTGGTATTCCCACTGGCCTGCTGCCACCTCAGCATTAATACCTTCAACATTCAGCCCTGCGTCCAGACACTGATTGAGATGATCTTCAATTATTTCTCGCCCAAAAGTATTCTCTCCACCTACAGAACAGTAAAATTGGCCTTGTGGAGTTTGATCTTTGGGAAAGCCTAGAGGAAGGTTGGTTTCTGGATCCCACAAGAAATATTCTTGTTCAAAACCAAACCAGAAATCATTATCATCATCATCAATTGTAGCTCTTCCATTGGATTCATGAGGAGTTCCGTCTGCATTGTAGACTTCATTCATCACCAGGAAACCATTGACCCTATCCGGATCAGGATACACTGCGACTGGCTTGAGTAGACAATCAGAAGCATTCCCTTCGGCCTGTTGTGTCGAACTACCATCAAATGCCCACATCGGACAATCTTTCAATTTACCTGAAAAATCTTTCCTAATCAACGTCTTACTTCTTAGACTCTGAGTCGGCTTGTAGCCATCTAACCAAATATATTCTAGTTTTGATGTTTTTCCCATAATAATCCAGTTTCCATTGAGACAGACTATATAAAAAATACCCCTTTTCTGATTCTAAAGCCCAATTTTCAGAAAATAATTGATTTATTACATAGTAATTTATATATAGGATGAACAAATGTTCAAATAATGGCAGTTAGTGACAAGGATTCTGAACTTTTGCGTTGCTTGAACCAAAATGGTAAAGCCTCGCAGCGAGAGCTTGCAGCGTCGACAGGCGTTGCGCTAGGCACCGTGAGCAATCATATCAAGAACTTGGAAAATGAGAAAATTATACGCGGTTATTTTGCAGATATAGATCCTGAAAAAATTGGGTTCACTTTGACCGCAATAATAGATCTCAGAATAACTAAAGGTAAGATAATGGATTTACAGGCCACCATAGCAAAGCATCCTAGGGTCTTCGGAGTCTATGACGTGACTGGAGAATGGGATTCTCTGGTTCTGGCTCGGTTTCGTGACAGAGAAGAAATGGACTCGTTTATCAAAACTGCCTTATCACAAAAGAACATTGAGAGAACCAGCACCTCTCTGGTTCTGAATACCGTAAAGGAAGAACGAAGAGTTTTACTATAAAAACTGAATCAGCCGGACCCCTCAGTGAATATCTAACTGCTTGACTTCATATCGGTCGCCCAGTTCCTCTATCGTTGCAATCAATGACGTAATATCCCCAGCATCCATTATTATTTTACCTGTTTCAGAATCTATTACCCTAAACGCCATCTAATCTCCCAATGTAGCTACATTAAATATCTACTGGTTCTTCACTCATCTAAAACACTTCATTTTTGATATAAAGTTTTACAAGGTCCTCGGAATCATTATATATGTACTCAATTAGCAAAAGAATATGACCTCTTATGATGTAATTGAATACTGGAATAAGAGAGACAATCCGAATAGCAAGAATCCCAATGAGAGGAATACACTGAAACATATCTCTTTTGTAAAGGAGAATATACGTCTGAATGATAAAATATTAGATTATGGACCTGGTATTGGAAGAATTTTGCCAGCTTATAGCGAGAATAATAAGATTACAGGTTATGATGTTTCTTCAAAATATAAAGAAAGGCTGTTAGAAACTGCAAGACAAAAGAAAATTGAACTGGATCTGATCATTGACAAAGCCATCTTGACAGAATTTTCCTTTAACAATAACGAATTCGATGTGGCTGTAAGCATCTCTGTTCTATTGCATCAGCCCCCAAAAGACATTGTAAACATTATGTGTGAATTAGCTAGAGTTGCTACAAAAGTAGCGATTGTGTCATGGCATAATCCAACTATCCCTTACGATTCTATCGATGTGAAACCAGATGATTCTAAATTTTGCTTCAATCATGATTTTAAAGAGATTTGTAAAGAAAATAATTTGAAAATAGACTCATGGCAGTATGACAATGAGGCGAAGCAGATTTATTTTGCCTATAGGCACGACTAACCGTAAATCATTATATTATAGTGTATAATTAAGTAAAATAATGAGGTGCATTACCTTACTTCTCATTTTTGTACTTGGCACCTTGGTTATTTCCACGAATGTTGAATCCGCGGAACCTGAACAAGTGCATCTTGCCACGAATGGAATCCCTGGAGAAATGGTGGTACAATGGGGAACTGAAGAAGATACAACTGCTTTCTGTAATTCTGACAATACTGTAGAATATGGTACTAGTCAGGATAGCCTGAATTTCTCAGAAGAAGGAGATGATGACATGTATCTATGGACAACCTGTACACACACTACTATCTTGTCTGGATTGACTTCCAACACTACATACTATTATCGAGTGGGAGGAAGTGGGGAATGGAGTGACATCTTTTCTTTCAAAACCATGGAAGAAAACCCGGAAAGTATTCAGATCGGGGCGATAGCTGACCATGGGACCTCAAGTAACGCCCAGGAAACAACTAACAAAATTGTCCCAGTTGATTTTGATCTGGTAATACATGCTGGAGACATATCCTATGCTAATGGAGCAGGGTCTGGAAATGGAATCGGAGATCAAAGTGTATGGGATGAATATCAGAACCAAATTGAAATGATTGCCTCAAAGACACCTCATATGTATGCACCTGGTAATCACGAAGAAGACGCTGAACCATACGGGTTTGATGCTTATGAAAGCCGATTTTACAGTCCTGGAAGCAACAGTTTCTGGTACAGCTTTGATTTTGAATATATTCACTTTGTTTCGATATCAAGCGAACACGACTATGATCCTGGAAGTTCACAATACACCTGGCTAGAGAATGACCTAGAGGATGCAGATGGGAATCGGGAAAATGTACCTTGGGTGATTGTCTTTGCACATCGTCCTATGTATAGCTCAAATGGAGATGGTGACGGGCACGGAAGCGAGATTGAATTCAGAGATGCGATGGAAAGCCTGCTTTTCGATTACAATGTCAACTTGGCAATCTGGGGCCACGACCATCATTACGAAAGGACACATCCTGTTTTTGAGGAACAGATTTATGCCAACAACACTGGGAGTTATGATGACCCTTACTATCTTCCAGACGCACCGATTCACATAGTGGCAGGGATGGCAGGCAGATCAATATATGATGGCTTTGAGGAGCCGCAACCAGAGTGGTCAGCTTATCGAGAATTATCATATGGTTACACCCAATTCGAAGTCACGAAAAGTGGAACTTTACACTATGAATTCATAAGGAATTCTGATGGAATAGTGTCTGACGAGTTCTGGATTGTGCAATCTTTGGATTATAAACCCTCTGGAACAATAGATTATCCTGAAACTGGAACAAATCAGACAAATGAAACAGAAGAAAAGGACATAATTGACAAAATCAAAGAGCTGAACTATGCCAATGCGCCAATTTCAATCTTAATTGTAACCGTTGTAGCTATCTTCAAATCAAGGCTCAGAGAAGTATGAGTTCACATCTTCGATTTGATCAATGCTGAGACCACGACCCAGAATTCCATCCCAGCGTTTTTGCAGAATACCATCCTTGAAAATCGCCATTGAGGGGACTACATTGAGGTCAAAACCTTCCCATAATATAGAATCAACACTTGTGAGATCTGCAATCATTGCTGAAGAAACACGACTATATTCTCCCCAATTATTAAAAAACGAAACGCAGTAGGGGCACCAATCTGCAGAGAAAATTATAACAGACTGGCCGGAGTGATTCACAAGTCTCTGTTCATCAAAATCTTCATCAGTGAGCCTTGGTAAATCCTTCATTTCTTTTTCCAGATCATCATAACTTCACGGTCTGCACGTGGCTCTATGGATTCTTTAGGCATTTCTTCAGATTCCAAATTCCAATGTAGACCGAATAGTGCATGTAATTCAGAAATGTTGACTCCCCATGGAGGACCTCCTTCATCGACATCCTTGTCCAACGGGAAGAACAATCCCAAGAGTTTACCCTTAGGTTTCAGTAATTGCCAAATCACCCGATCATACTCGAATCTGCGTTCAGGACTTATCGCACAGAAACAGGTGTACTCCAGAACGTAATCGAATTGGTCGTGCAATTCATCAGGCAAGTCAAAGAAATCCTCACGAAGGACTGTCATCTCAACCTCCTCCTTTCTAGCGTTTTCTCTTGAAGACAGAACTGCAGTTTGAGCAAAATCAATAGCAGTTACTTCAAAACCAGCTTTAGCGAAAGTTACGGCATCATATCCCCTACCACAACCAATTACACAAATACGGCCCTTCGGGATTTCGGAAGCAATCCTCTCAAATACCGGAGTAGGGCCTCCTAAGTCCCAATTATCCATCTCTGTTTCATAACAAGCTTCCCAGAATTCAGCTGTGTTTACGGGGTCTTCCACTAAATTCGCAAAAAGAGGTGTTGTTAAAAGATAGGGTCAAGGCTTTTGGAGACCTTTCTTTATTGCAGAGAGATAGTATGACAACTGTTCTAATGAAAACCAGTGCTGGAGATATAAAAATTGGATTATTTGATGACAAGGCCCCTAAAACTGTAGACAATTTCCTCAGTCTAGTCGATAAGGGATATTACAACGGATTACACTTTCATAGAGTAATAAAGGACTTCATGCTTCAGGGAGGATGTCCCAATTCTAAGGATCCGAATAATTCTCGGGCTGGAACTGGGGGCCCAGGATACCAGATAAATTGTGAATTCCACCCAGAATTGAAACATAATAAACCAGGATTACTTTCAATGGCAAATGCTGGACCAAATACAGGAGGCTCCCAGTTTTTCTTGACGACTGTTGCCACACCCTGGTTAGACGGTGCTCACGCCATATTTGGTGAAGTCACGGAAGGAATGAATGTTGTTAAAAAGATAGAAAATTGTAAAACTGGCCATCAGGACAGACCAAACAAGCCTCAACAAATAATATCAGTTAAAAGATCCTAAATCAGTCTTCTGAGACTGCCAAATTAGTGTCAACATAAGGAACATCTAAATCTAACTGCACAATGTACAATCCTGAAGTTATACAAGAAAGATACACATATCCATTATAATATTCTGATGTCCAAAGGAAAGGGACCCAACCAAAATCGTAGAACTGTGAATCTAGTGGTACACCATCGGCTCCATGCGGCAAGTAATAACCAATCGTAGCTTCTCTATAAGTTTTGTCGGCATATCCGTTCCCAACCATCAAAGTCTCTACATCCAGAACCCATAGACCTGAGTGATAATTACCCATATAGATTCTACCATCCCACGTCCCTCCATGCGATGTGTCTCCGCCCCCTGATGTGTCAAACCAGACCGTATCGGCATTATGAGGAGAAAACAGAAGCCATTCCTCTCCTCCAGGAATATGATGATCTGCCCCAAACGGATTCTCCCAGCCACTTAGAAGTTTGGGTTGGAAAGTAAATGAATTGCCATTGATTGAATATTCAGTGGTATCCAATAGATAAGAAAACCCAGTCCCATTAGTTGTTTCTAGAACCTCGGTTGCGATAAAAGTCAAATGAACTGGATCATCACCCATTCCCAAGTGACTCGCATCGACCATGACTGGATACGGTTCTGCATAGTGGATATAACTGGCTCGTCCACCATTGACTGATGAGGAATTACTTGCTGTGCTAGAGTCTGGTTCACCATCTCCATTAAGATCTGCAAAGTCCATCCAGTATCCAACCTCAGGTGCCCTCCAATTGCAAGTTACCACTGTGTGAGTATAGCAAGCAGTAGCATAGGCAATGTAATCGGGATCATCTGGATGAGGAACATCACTAACATCGAAAATCCTGAGACCTGCTTCCCAATAAGCACCGTAAATGAATGTTCGACCAAAACGAGGGTCATTTGTATCAATCCCAGGCCATTTTTGAACAGTCATATCGTGGATATAGATCCACCCACCTCTAGTGGTCTCCCAAGACACCTCTGCCTCACCTACTTTGAAAATACGAGGTAAATCACCGTATCCAGCAAAATTTAGATGCGCGATTGTGATTCCACCACAAGCATCACCAGTTCCAATATCGCAGTCTTCATAGTCTGGATTTGCCACAAAGATATACCATTCGTCCTTAATCATGTAGGTGTAGAGATTATGTGGCCCGGATGGATGATCTGTATCATACCATGAATCAATCCACTGTGGGTCTGTTTTATCTGTAACATCTACCAAGTTCACAGAAACCTGAGCAGGATCGTCCCAATCACCAACATTAGGGTCTGACTGGCCTGAGTCCACTATTTGGTTTTGACATATGATATACTCACGACCATTATACTGAAGATATTTGATGTCCAAGACTTGGGTATAAGGGTCATTGTACCAAGCTGTGACTGTGGTGTTGCTAGGGTCCGTAACATCTATGATGTGAAAACCCTTCCAACCGGCCTGATAGGCATATGTCTTGCCATCTGGGGAAGCGGCAACTTGAATTTCCGCATTGCCCGGCTTGGTCAACTCATTATAACTGACAAACTCGATATTCTCTGTCCATAATTGATGCTCGGATGCATTTCTATGATTGTGGCCCTCATCCTGAAGCAGAGGGTCAACCATATTGTCAAAGTTAGTTTCGTCAGTAGAATCGCTGCTCGTCGACCAATAATATGATACTGCGGTCACTGAACTAATGACCAATAATACCGCCAGAGCCAGCTCTTTGGACTGCATTATTCTTGCAATATCAGCGCTTATTTATAGAGTATCTTATCTTCAAAAATATGCGGTGGAGACGAACTTCTGTCATAACAATCACACTTTTGATTATAGCAGTGGCATTTGTTGGACCAAACGTCTCAGCGCATTCTGGTGGCATATTTACCCTCATAATCTCGAAAAATGGAATAGCACCAACCAATGCGAGCATGATAGTAAATGACACGGCTCGATGGATAAATGTAGATGATTCTGAAAATGTGACACATAGAATATTTGTAGATTCAAATGGGGATGGTGACTATTTTGGGGATGATGACTGGGATTCAGGGAATTTGACAAGTTCCTGTGAAACTGACGCAAATGGGACAAAAGTAGATAATGATTGCAATGCCTTTTTTGATATACCTTTCAACTATACTGATTCTGATGGGAAATACCCCTTCATGGACATATCTTCAACAGGAGAAAAAACGTACGGAAATGTAACCGTTAATCCTGATACTCACTTAACACCAGGCTTCCAGCAAGAACCTGAAGAAGAAACTGAGAACGATACTAAACCAACATGGTTACTTGCCATCGCAGCAATATCTGGAATAGGTGCCGTGGTTTTGGG